>Ga0068877_10000170_pt1 | contig 56918 bp, 41 predicted proteins | sample NOAtaG_FD_66437 | JGI IMG/M metagenome (GOLD analysis project Ga0068877, IMG submission 66437) | Freshwater lake microbial communities from Lake Erie, under a cyanobacterial bloom - NOAA_Erie_Diel6S_1000h metaG | ecosystem: Environmental > Aquatic > Freshwater > Lake | place: USA: Ohio, Lake...
GGCCAACGCTTCGAGCGCTGCTATGTGGCCAATCCGATCTGTATGCCGAACCGGGCGACGCTACTCACGGGACGCATGCCCTCGGTCAACGGCGTGCGTCACAACGGAGTGCCGTTGCCGCTCGAGTCGGTCACCTTCGCCGAGGTCATGCGTCGTGCCGGGTATCGTACGGCGCTCATCGGTAAAGCCCACCTGCAGTCGCAGTCGCGACGTGAAGTGCCGGATCCTCTGCTGTTCGCTTCGATGCGTCCGAACGCACAGAGCCGCGAGCATTGGTCGACGGCGATGCCGGACGTAACCGATGATCCGCGCTACCTCGCCGAGCGCGAGGAACTGTGGGCTGCCGAACCGTATCGCTCGGTCACTCTGCCGTACTACGGTTTCGAGCACGTGGAATTTGCTTGCGGCCACGGCGATCAGGTCAGCGGGCACTACCGGGCATGGGCGCGAGAGCGTCTGCCGCAGATCGATCAACTCATCGGGCCCACCCACGCCTTGCTGGGCGTTTCGCAGGCGCCTCAGGCCTGGCGCACAGCGGTACCCGAGGAGTTGTACCCTACGTCCTTCGTCGAGCAGCGCACCGTGGCCGCGCTCGAACGCTTCGCTGCGGGTGCCGATGCGGCGCCGTTCATGCTGCAGTGTTCGTTCCCGGATCCGCATCACCCTTTTACGCCGCCGGGTCGTTACTGGGATATGTACGACCCGAAGGACGTCAGTTTGCCTGCATCCTTCGGTCATGTGGACCCTGAAGAGCCGGCGCTGCTGCGCCGTCTGCGTGCCCTTCAGTCCCAGGTCGACTTCGTGCCGGGTCGTTTTTGCACGCAGTTCGTTGGCGAGACAGCGCTGCGTCAGGCGATCGCGCTGAGTTATGGGTCGATCAGCATGATCGACGATGCCGTAGGCCGCATTCTCGCTGCCTTGCGCAGGTTCGGTCTCGAGCAGAACACCATCGTGATCTTCACGTCTGACCACGGAGATCTGATGGGCGACCATTCATTGATCTTCAAGCAGGGTTTTCACTACGAGGGCGTGATTCGGGTGCCGTTGCTGTGGAGTGATCCGGCGGCCATCGAACCGGCGGTTCGCAGCGAAGTGGTGAGCACGCTCGATCTGGCGCGTTCGATCCTCGGTCGAGCCGGGCTCACGGTGCCCGTCGGCGTGCAGGGAGTCGATATTCTGACAGGCGAGCGCCACCGTGACGGCGTGGTCATCGAAGAGGATGAGCTGCCTATCCACATGGGCGAGCTGGGTCCCGTCCGACTCACGAGTTATATCGATCGACGTTGGCGACTGACCGTTTGGCATGGCGAGTCGCAGGGCGAGCTTTTCGACCGCGAGACAGATCCGCATGAGCTGCGAAATCTTTGGAACGATCCGGGATCCGCAGCGAAGCGGGCAGAACTGACCGAGCGCCTGCTGCGCTCCCGACTCGAGATGGTCGACGTGCTGCCGCTGGCACGGCGCTCTGCCTGAGGACGATGCATGCAGCGCAAGACGCCATTTTCATACGCTAGCAGTGGCAGTTTCCTGCGAGTGCCGCCGACGCCGACTTCCAAGCCCTTCGGCATCGCAGGAATACCGTGGGATGGGGCTACGACCAATCGTCCCGGTGCGCGATCGGGTCCGGCGGCAATTCGCCAAGCGAGTCTGCTGCTCGGTGATGCCATACACCCGTACTTTGATCTATCGCCCATCGATGACCTCGAGGACCACGGTGACCTCGTGCTGCCGAATACGACCCTGCAGGCGATGCGCGGCGCACTCGAGCCGCAGGTAGAGTCGATGCTTGCGCGCCAACACATGGTTTGGCTGGGGGGCGATCATTCGGTGACGCTGCCTTTGTTACGGGCGTATCGGAAGCACGCCGGGCATCCGCTCGCCGTCATCCACTTCGATGCGCATTGCGACGCGTGGCAAGACCACTACGGGGAACCGAGTGGTCATGGCACCTGGGTGCACGAAGCGCTGACCGAGGGGCTGGTCGATCCGCGAGTTTTCGTCCAGCTTGGGATCCGCTCGCCCGCTGATCGCGCGTATCGCCAACGGATTCAGAACGAGGGTGGCCTGTCGTTCGACGCCCGATCTTTACGAGGACTCGAGAGTCCCGCGCAACTGCGACCCGTCATCGACGCCGTCGCGGCGCGATGGGCAGCGCTTGGCAATCCGCCGACTTACCTCACGCTCGACATCGACTGCCTCGATCCCGCGTTCGCTCCTGGCACGGGGACCCCTGAACCGGCCGGGTTGACCAGTGGACAGGTGATGACGCTGCTCGAGAGTTGGACAGACCTGCCCTTTGTCGGTATGGATTGCGTGGAAGTGGCGCCAGCCTACGATCACGCCGAGATTACGAGTCTCGCCGCCGCACACTTTATCTGGACGTATCTCTGCGGGCGCATCCGCACTGCGCGAGTTGGGACGTAGATAGCCTGATCCCGTTGCGCCTCAACGGGCTGTACCTCCGCGTTTTGCGACGCCTCTATGCATGAGCCGCACTTCACTCAGGGCGGCATTTGGATTACGGTGCGCCGCGATTTAATCCACCTCTTTCACCGAAGCGGAAGCGACGATGCGAAACCGTCTGCCATGGCGTGTATTACTGCTGCAGGCAGCGAATCTTTGTTCCGGCCTTGGCAATGCCATAGTGACAATTGCGATTCCATGGCTGGTGATGGATAGGTTCGACTCACCCAAGGTCGCCGGCCTGGTGCTCGCCGCTTCATCGTTACCCCCGTTGCTGATTACGCCGTTCGCCGGCTGGTTGGTAGATCGCTTCGGGCGTCGCCTGGTGAGCATCGGCGCCGATCTATTGTCGGCCATATCGGTACTGGCGATTCCGATGGTGGCGATGCTTCATGGGCTGACTCCGACCTCCGTTTTCCTGCTTGCACTTGCCGGCGCCCTCTTCGACCCCGCCGGTTATACCGCGCGCAAAGCGCTGCTCACCGATACTTCGCGAGCCACTGGCATGGAGCAGCGGCAACTCAACGGCATCCACGACGGAATCTTTGGTGTGGCGTGGGTTACAGGCCCTGCGGTGGGCGCGTGGTTGATTGCGGGGTTCGGTGTGGTGAGTCCGTTTTGGTGTGCTGCGTTGCTATTCACGATCTCGGCCGGTTGCATCACCTTGCTGCGTGTGGGACATGCGAGCCTGCAGCAAACGACGCAGGGCAGAGCGCCAAGCGTCCCTCGTCAGATGGGCGTATTGCGCGGGTTTACGACGTTGTGGCAGGACCGGGTTCTGCGCACGCTGACGATCGCGCTCGTTGGCATCGCCATGATCTACTTGCCGACGGAATCAATCGTGCTGACCGCCTACTTCGAGCAGCAGGGTGATCCGACCAGCTTCGGGGTGGTGATCTCTGCCTTGTCCGCTGGCGCTACTCTGGGTGCGTTCGGATACGGCTGGTTGAGCGAACGTTTGACCCCGTCGGCGTTGCTGCGCATGACCATGGCCGGGACCGCTGCGAGCATCATCCCGATGGCCTTTCTGCCGCCGCTCCCGTGGCTGACTGCCGCAGCGTTTTTCCTCGGGTTTTTTTGGGGTCCACTGAATCCGCTCGTGACTACCCTGGTTCAGCAGCGCGTGCCTGACGACGAGCACGGGCGCGTGTACAGCGCGCAGATTTCGGCGTTCTATGCGGCACCGCCGCTCGGCATGATCGTCACCGGCTACGCCGTGGAGCGCTGGGGCGTATCGAACACTTACTTGGCCCTTGCCGCGGCGTTGGTACTGACTGCCGTGATGGTCGTACGTGCGAAGCCACTGAGAGCGCAACTCTGAAGGGTGTCGTGGCGGATGCCGTCGATCCGCTGCCGGACCGGATTTCCTCGCAAACTGGCCCTATCCCCGCCTTTGCCGCACAAGGTCTCGCGCTACGGTGCGTGGTAGGAGAACACCAACGATACGGGGTAGGGCAGATGAAGGGACGTTCGCGCAAGAGCGGCATCGATCGGCGGCCGCAGACTGTGGTCGGCGCAACCATCAGCGCCATCTTGGCATCGGTTGCGTCCGGTCAGGAGCGATCGGCGCCCATGCTCGAGGAAGTGACGGTGACGGCGACACGGCGCGAGCAGTCCGTCCTCGAAATTCCACTCAATATCTCCGTGACCAGCGGCGAAGACCTGCAGCGACTGGCGGTGCGCGATATCTCCGGCATCGCAAACCATGTGCCTGGGCTCGTGGTGACCGATAGTGGTGTACGCAGTAACGGCACGAACAGTTCGTTCATCATTCGCGGTATCAATGCCGGTGCCGTGGGAGGCGGTGGCTTTCAGGACCTGCTCTCTTCGTCCGTGTCCACCTATATCGATGAGACGCCGATGTTCGCAAATCTGCGACTCACCGACGTTGCGCGGGTCGAGGTGCTGCGTGGTCCCCAAGGCACGCTGTACGGGGCCGGTTCCGTCGGCGGCACGCTGCGCCTCATCCAGAATTTGCCGAACACCAAGCAGACCGAGTTCAAAGTGTCAGCTGAGGGCGGCACGCTCGCTCACTCAGACGACCTCGATTATCGTGTGGATACGCTGGTCAATCTGCCGATCAGCGACCGGTTCGCGTTACGCTTGTCGGCGGGCTACGAACAACTGGCCGGCTTCATCGACGCGCGCAGCTCCGTAGTGGTGGACGCGAATCGGGTGCCCGTGCTTGCCAATCCCGCCGACCCGGTGGGCAGTACTTTCAAGACTGAGCAGATCAAAGACCTCGATTCCTCACGGACTTGGTTCGTGCGGGGTGCCGCGCTCTATGACTTCAGCGACACCACACGATTGGTGGTCTCCTATCAGCATCAGGACGAGCGGGCAGACGGTTTCTCGTCGCAGCAGCTGAAGTCGCAGGAATACACCATGGGCCGACGGGTCACCGATGAGCCTTCGCTGCGCAAGGTCGATCTCGTCTCGGCTACCGCGACCGTAGATCTCGGTTTCGCGACCCTCACTTCGGCAACCGGCTATTTTGAGCAAGGCGAAGATGCGGTGACCGACGGCAGTATCTTCCCCATCATTTTCGCGCCGTACTACGGTTATTACCCGCGCATCACGCTACCGTCGTTCAACGAGTTCAACACCAAGTCGCTGACGCAGGAGTTCCGACTGGTCTCGAACGGCGATGACAGTTGGAAGTGGACGGTGGGTGCCTACTACCGGGATCTCAAAGCGACGGCCTATCAGCAGCAGATGCTGAAGGGTATCGCCGACTGGTCGGAATTGCCGGGCAGCGGCGCCGCTTTCGGGTTTCCGAAGTTCGGCGACTTCCAAGAGTACCTCGGTCTGCTGCGGGCGAGCCAAGTCCGGCCGAAGGATCTTGCTTCCAAATTCGATCGTAAGGTCGATTTCGAAGACAAGGCGTTATTCGGTGAGTTGACCTACCAGATCACGGACGACTGGTCGGTCACGGCCGGTGCGCGCGTGTTCTGGCAGAAAAATTCGCAGGACCTGCTGGTGGAGTTGCCGTTCTTCGGACCTTTAGTATCGGCGGACGGCAATATTTTCGGTCGTAACCGTGACGTCAGTGCGGCCTCTTTCGACGACCAAATTTTCAAGTTCAATACGGCGTACCAGTTGTCCGACGATACGCTGCTATACGCGACGTTCGCCGAAGGCTTCCGCGCGGGCGGTGCCAACTCCTACCCTGTCGGCACCTGCGCGTTCTGCGATCCGCCCAATTTTCTCACTTACCAACCGGACACAGCCACCAACTACGAGATCGGTATCAAGGGACGTGTGTCGGATGCGCTGCAATACGCCGTGTCGGTGTACCGCATCGATTGGGACGACATCCAATTCGAGACTGCGGCGGCATCGACCAGTCCGATCATCGTGAATGGCGGTACGGCGCGCTCTCAGGGCGCGGAACTCGAGCTGTTGTGGGCGCCTGCGGCGGGCACGATGGTGACGGCGGGCTACAGCTACACCAACGCAGAGTTGACGCAGGACGTACGGCTGCCCGTCGGCGGACAACTCGCGCCCGGAGCCGGCTTCAAGGGCAACCGACTTCCGGGTGTGTCCGAACAACAGTTCAGCGGCTCCTTCGACCAACGTTGGTCGATGACGGGCGGGCGTGCTCTGCTATTGAACCTCAACGCTGCGTACCGCAGCGACTTCCCGAACCGCTTGTCGCCGCGGGCGGCGGACTATCGGTTGTTCGACGGATTCTGGACGGTAAACGCATCTTTCGGTGTCGAGCTGAGCGAGAACCTGCAAGTGCTGCTCTATGGACGCAACTTGACCGACGAGAAGGGCATCTCCGCCTACGCTAATCCCACCTTCACGGGAGCGGGAGGCGCGAAGCCGCCGCCGGAGTATCGCTCGGAGTCCTTGCGTCGACCGCGGACGCTCGGTCTCAGGGTGGCTTGGCAGTTCTGACGATCCGATGCGGCACTGCCTTGGCGTAGCATCGGCGCCAAGGCATGGACAAGGATCTGAACATCGAGGCAGCTAGTGCATTCGCCGCTCTTCGGGCGGGCGATCTGCGCGCAGCCCGGGCACATGTCGCTCGGGCGGTGGCGCTTGAGCCTGCCCGCGCGGATCTCGCGCTCCTTGAGGCGCAAGTCCTGCAACGTTGCGGTGAATCCGCCTCGGCGCGCACGGCGCTGGATCGTGCGGATCGCGTCTCGCGTCAGGATGCTCGGCTGCAGCACGCAGTGGGTTCGCTCTACAGTCTTCTCGGGCAGCATCATGAGGCGCTCGATGCGGCGTCGCGAGCCGTGCAGCTCGATCCCTCACGACCGCAATATCTGTTCAACCGCGCTGCATTACTGCGCTTCGTTGGTCGAATCGATGAGGCGGAACTCGCCTACGATCGCGCGCTGGCGCTCGACCCGAGTGATCACGAAGCGTGGTTGAACCGCACTGAGTTGCGTCGGCAGACTGTCGAGCGTAATCACATCGCGGCGCTTGAGGCGCTGGCGGCTCGCCCGTTCTCGCATCCGCGCAACGAGGTGTTCATCCGTTATGCACTGGCGAAAGAGCTCGAGGATGTCGGCCGCCATGCCGAGTCCTTCGCCCAACTTCGCGCCGGCGCGACGCTCCGCCGTCGCCACATTGATTACGACCTCGCACGCGATCTGAACACGGTTAATTTAATCATCGATGCTTTTCCTTCGTCGCGATTGCGCGATGTGCGAGCTCTCGAGCCACCCGCCCGTCCGATTTTCGTGGTGGGCTTGCCGCGCACCGGCACTACTTTGGTCGAGCGTATCCTCGGCAGCCACCCCGAGGTTCACGGAGCCGGCGAGTTGCTGTCGTTCCCGGAAGCTCTGGTCGCAGCGGTGGAGCGCCTCGCCGGACGCGGTGCACTATCGCGGGAAGAAATGGTGAGCACTGCGGCCCGCGTAGATCTGCGCGCGGTCGGCGAGGAGTATCTGGCCCGCACTGCAAGCTCGGGCGGTAATCGGGCGCGTTTCGTCGACAAATTGCCGCACAACTATCTTTACTGTGGGCTAATCCAGCAAGCCATCCCAGGCGCACGGATCGTGCATGTGGTGCGAAATCCGATGGCGAGCTGTTATGCGATGTACAAAGCCCTTTTTCGTCAGGGGTATCCGTTTTCTTATGACCTCGACGAGTTGGCAGAGTTTTTCGTGGGCTATCGTCGCCTGATGGATCACTGGCAGGCATCGATGCCGGGTGTGATTCACGTCCTGCGCTACGAAGAACTGGTGCGCTCGCCACGCGAGGTCACGGCCGCCGTGCTGCACGCCTGCGGTCTGCACTGGCATGAGGGCTGTTTGGAGTTCCATGCCAACCCGACGCCGAGCACGACAGCGAGTGCTGCTCAGGTGCGGCGGCCGCTGTACTCGAGTTCGGTGGATCTTTGGCAACACTACCGCACTGAACTCGCGCCCCTTGAGGCGCGCTTGCGAGCCTACGGCATCGACCCAGAGGGTTGACGCGCGTCTATCGTATCGAGCGAGGTCAGCGCACGGCGAAGAACCTTGCCGGTGCTGGTCTTCGGCAGGTCGGCCACGAACTGCACAAGGCGCGGGAGCTTGTAGGCGGCCAGTTGCCCGCGGCAATGCTCGATGATCTGCTCGGCAGTGGCGGTGTTCCCGGCGCGCAGTACGACGTAGGCCTTGGCAAGCTCGCCCTTGACGACATCGGGCACCCGACCGACCGCCACCATCGCCACGGCCGGATGCGTGGCGATCACGCGTTCGAGCTCGGCGGGGTACACGTTGTAGCCACCGGTCAGGATCATGTCTTTTTTCCGGTCAACAATGGTGACGTAACCGTCCCGGTCCTTGCGGGCGAGGTCGCCCGTGTGCAGCCAGCCTTGGTCGTCGATGGTCTCGGCCGTTGCCGTCGGATTATTGAAGTATCCGGACATCACAAGGGGTCCGCGGACGCACAGCTCGCCGACCTCGCCATGAGGCAGCTCTTGTCGACCGTCTTCCGCCGCAACGATTCGGGTTTCCATGTGCGGCAGTGCAACGCCGATCGAACCGAGCTTGGGCGACGCCAGCGAGGCATGCGTCGTGCCGAGGCCGCCGAGTTCGGTCATCCCCCATAGCTCGATCAACGGGCAGCCAAGACGTTGCTCGACCTCCTGCATCTTGGCGAGTGGCATGGTCTGTCCACCCACCGTGCATCGGGTCAGGCTCGACAGATCGTGGTCATGCAACTGCGGGTACGCCAGCAGGTAGAGATACATCGTCGGTACGCCTTCGAGCATTGTCGCCCTGTAACGCTCAATGTCGGCGAGTATTGCGGCCTCCTTGAACTGCGCGTGCACGATGAGGGTCATGCCCGTCAGCACTGCGGCGTTAAGGATTGCCGCGCCATACACATGCGGCAGTGGTAGTGCTGAGACGACCGTATCGCGGCTCGATCGAGCGTGCATTTGCGCGGTCAGCGCCGCGTTGAGTAGCAGTGCACCGTGGCTGAGCATCGCGCCTTTGGGATGGCCGGTGGTGCCCGAGGTATAGAGGATTGCAGCCAGATCAGTTGGCGACATGTCGGCGGGCGACAGTGGCGTCTCTGCACGGGATGCTATGGCTGCAGAGGTTGTCACGGCGCGTAACTCGCCTTGACCCGCGAGGGATGACACCGCCTCGATACGGGATGCACCGGCAATCAGCAGTTTCGCGCCGCAGTCCGCCGTCGAGAACGCGACCTCCTGCGCTGATAACAGGAAGTTCAGCGGATTGATCACGAGTCCGGCGCGCAGCACGCCGTAGTACGCCACTACCCAGTCGACGTCGTTGGGCGCCCAAAGCGTCACACGATCACCGCGTTGTAATCCCTGACGCCTCAGCCATGCCGCCGTGCGTGCGACTCGGGCATCGAGTTCGGCAAACGAACAGGCCTCTCCGGTGGCGCTGACGACCGCAGATTTATCGGCATGACGACTCGCGGCATGTGCCGTCAGTGATGCGAGTGTCCTCGTGTTGGCAGTGCTGTCGGTCATGCGACCATTCCCCGCGGTGCCCAAACTTCGGCGGCGACGCGCATGAAGTTGCCGCCCATGATCGCGCGTACATCCTTTTCCGCGTAGCCTTGAGCCGTGAGCTCTCGGGCGATCTGCGGCAGCGCCTTGGGCTGAAGGTAGTCGTCCTTCACGTCGTAGGAGTACTGTCGCGCCGGCCAATACTTCTCAAACAATGCGGCCATCTCCGGGGTGAGACTCTCGGGCGGGGGCGGCGTCCACCCGCTCGGATCGCAGTCGAGCGCAATGCCAACATGGGCCGGTCCGACCAGCTTGGAGATGTAGTCGATGTGTCGGACCACGCCCTCGACGGTAGATGGACCACGGCCGAGGAACAGGTTCAGGCCATTGATGCCTACGACGCCGCCGGTCGCTGCTACGGCCTTGATTTGCTCGTCGGTGATGTTGCGTTCGTGGTCGTGCAGGGCACGAACATTGGCATGACTGAAAATGCACGGCTTGTCGGACAGGCGCATGGCCTCAAGGCCGGAGCGGATGCCGCTGTGAGCGCAGTCGACCACCATACCGACGCGGTTCATCTCGCGGATCACGGCGCGACCGAAATCCGTCAGACCCCGGTCTTCGTCATGACAGCCACCGCCGGCAGCGTTGTTTGCGTTGTAAGCGATCAGCATCTGACGAACACCGAGCCTGTAGTACAGCTCGACGAGCGACAGCGTTTCGTTCAACGCACCCATGCCCTCGATGTTGAACGTTACCGCCATGCGTCCGGTACGCCACGCGTCTTGCACGTCAGCGAGCGTCGCACACAGGCGCATATCCGAACGTGCTGCGATGGCTTTGGTGTAATCCGCGATCGCCAGAAACGTCGAACTCCAAGGCGCCATGTCGAAGCCGACGTTGACGCACACGTAGTGCGCACCTGCGCTTCGCCAGTGATCGAGGAGCGACACATCCTGCGGGCCTTCGTAGCCAAAGCCCGTGTGGTTATCCCAGAGCCGCAGCTCGGCATCGGGACGGACGGCGAGGGTGGCGGCGCCCGATCGAGCTGCGAGCAGCGACCCGCCCGCGGCAACGGAAGCGATCAAGACATCGCGTCGGTTCATGACTTCAGTACTCTCGAGATCTGTGGTCCGTCCGGGTCTCAGGCCGCTGCACCGCCAAGAGCGGCTTTCTTGTGCAGTGTGATCGTCTGCCAGTTGGTGTACTCCATTAACCCATGCAGCGAGTTTTCGCAGCCAATACCCGACTGCTTGTGACCACCAAAAGCCTGATGCGGCGAGTACTGGTGGATTTCGTTGAGCCAGACCGTGCCTGCCTCAAGCTGCGCACCAATGCGTTGTACGGCTTCGAGATCGTTGCCCCAGACCGAGGCGCCTAGTCCATAGACCGTATCGTTGGCGCGTCGAATAACGTCAGCCTCGTCGTTCCATTTGAGCACAGGCAGGATGGGGCCGAACGGTTCCTCGACGACGATGCGTGAATCTTCCGGTGGATTGTCGACCAGCGTCACCGGGATGAACCAGCCCGGGGCATTCCGGTCGATCTCGCCACCGACCGCAAACCGGTAACCGTTCCGGCGACAGTCTTCGAAGAACTCGGCTACTTTTTCATACTGCGGCTGATTTTGGATCGGCCCAAGTGCGGTGTCGGCTTCGCTGCCATCGCCGACTTTTTGCGTCTTGATGAACTCCACCAGCGCTGCGAGTACCTCATCGTAGATTTTTTCGTGGATGTAGAGTCGCTTCGTCGCGTTGCAGAACTGGGCGTTGTTCTGGAACGCAGCCCAGAAAAGCTGGGGCGCGATGGTTTTCGGATCGACGTCCGGCAGTACGATCGCCGGATCGTTGCCGCCCAGCTCCAGCGTGAGTCGCTTCAACGTTCCAGCTGCGGAGCGCATCACGTGTTTGCCGGTGTCGGTGTGTCCGGTGAAGGCGATTTTGGCGATGCCCGGGTGTGACGTCATCCACTTACCGAGCTCGTCGCCACCGCAGACCACGCTAAATACCCCAGGTGGCAGCAGGTCTTTCCACAACTCGCCCAGCTTTAGCGTGCACAGCGGAGTGAATGGCGAAGGCTTGATGATGAGCGTGTTACCTGCCATCAGCGCCGGGGCGATCTTCCAGATGGCAAGCAGTACCGGAAAATTCCACGGTACGATTCCCCCGACCACACCGAGGGGCGCGAAACGAGTTACGACCCGGCGTTCCGGACCATCCTCTACCACCTCGTCCTGCAGACGCTGTTTTGCCGTCTCGCGCAGCCACAGCGCGCCGCCGAAGACCTCCATCTGGGCGCCAGCGAGCGGTTTACCCTGCTCCCGAATCAGCAGCCGGCACATCGCTTCGGCATTCGCTTCGAGCGCTTCGGCCATCGCGACCAACGCCGCGGCGCGCTGTTCCCAGGAAGTACGACTCCAACTGCGGTAGGCCCTCGCGGCAGCGTCGACGGCCTCATCGAGTTGCGTCTGTGTCGCGTCGGGGACGCGCGCGATCTCTGCGCGGGTCGCCGGATTGAAGGCGGGCAGGGTCTGCGCCCCGCTTACGAGCTCGCCATCGATGGTCATGCGATAGTCTCGTTCGAAGTCGATCATCTGGATGCCCTCTTCAGGATTGATACTGGAATAAGCCCCGTTGCGCGCGCGCTCAGCCTCGATCCTGGCGCGCGGCACGGGGCAGAAAGCCAAAGTGTTTTTTGAAGGCTGAGGCGAAACTCGTCTGATGGCTGTACCCCACCGACAGGGCTACGCGACTGACCGGCATGTGCTTGCAACGCAGCAACTCGAGCGCATGACGCATTCGAGCGTCGAGACTCATGTCGAAGATGGTGGTGCCGAATCGAACCTTGAAGGCGCGCTTGAGTTTTGTTTCGCTCATGCCGACGCGCCGTGCAATCTCGCTGATCAGTGGCGGCGGTGAGTGCTGCGTGATGACGATATGGCGTGCCATGTCGAGTCGGCGCAAATCGTCGTCGCTGACGGGTTTGGGCCCGGGTGGTGGACGCACAGCGCAGTGCAGCACCTCGCAGAGCAGTTCTGTCGCCTTCGTTTCGGCGTGAAGCAGCCGAAGTCCCCCAGAGAAGGGACTGTGCAGAAGGCTGTGTGCTACCAGCGTGAGGCGAGGGTCAAGCGGCTGCAGTAGATGCCGCGACGGGATCGCATCAGCGCCGGTCGCAAAGCGTAGCGAATCGGGAACCGCAATGCCGTGCCGTGAAGCGAAAGCGGCCAACCGCTCGGGTCGGCAGTACAACGAGACGAAGGTATCGCGCTTGCCTGCCTCGACGCGATCTTGCACTTCGACGCCCGCTGGTTGTCGCCAGACCAACAGGGAGCTTGGCTCGACGACGAGCGGTTCCGCATAGTTCGGATCACGCAGACGCATGGTGCCCGATAGTCGCAGATGAAACTCGACTAGATCCTCGCCCGGAACCTGCTCGAGGCGGGGCTGATCGAACAGCGAATCACCTGCTACCAAAAAGGCGTCGGTACCGAGTCGATAAAAATCCCAGCGGCCGTGACCCGCCGCGCGTGAGACTTCTAGGCTGACTGCTATCGAGCGCTGATCGCCTGAGCGAGCGATGAGTTTTGCATCTGGATGCTGGAGCAGATTGGCAAATACCGTCGACAGCTTTCGGTCCGTTCCGCCGATGAGCGAGCGGAACAAGCCGATACGCCGAAGCTCGGCGGATCTGTTGCGACGGTCGATGCTTGGTATGCGCTCGAGCAAGCCTCAGTCCAGACGGCGCCGCGGGAACGACGGATCCTTCAAATCTAAGCGCATCCATAACTAGAGGCAAGTTCAACTATCGCACTAAATAGTTATTTCATGATTTAAATAGTTCGGACTTGAAGTTTCCTCAAGTGTTTCGTAGCGTGACTAGTGATCTTATCGGTTGACCGGGGGCTGCATGACACACTCACGACGTGACTTCATCGGTTCGGCCGCCGCCGCAGCAGCACTTGCGGGATGGCACAAACCTGCGTGGTCGTCGACGCGGGTGTGGTCGCCACCCCCCGTCCACAAGATCAAGACCATCGAAAACGAATGGATTCCCATGCCGGATGGCATCCGGCTCGCGGCTCGCATTTTCCTGCCCGAGGGGGCTCTCGGAAGGCCGGTGGGCGCGGTCCTCGAATACCTGCCTTACAGCAAGCGCAAAGGATATCGCCGCGTCGACGACAAGACGGCCTCGTGGCTGGTGACGCGAGGCTTTGCATTCGTACGTGTAGACGTGCGCGGTACCGGCGAGTCCGGCGGGCTCATTTTTAATGAATATGACCTACCCGAGCAGGCCGATGCAGAGCCGATCATCCGCTGGATTGCGCGTCAACCGTGGTGCAACGGCAAGGTCGGCATGCGCGGTATTTCCTACGGATCGATCACCTCGTTTCAGGCGGCTGCCAAAGGCATACCGGAACTGAAAGCCATCGCGGCGGCGATGGGTACGGAGAACGGCTACACCGATGACGTGCACACGCTGGGCGGCTGTGTGATCAACGAAAAAGTGGTGTGGGGCACGATGTGGAAGCAGATCATGATCGACCCGCCGGATCCTGAATTGGTGGGCGAATCCTGGCGCGAGATGTGGCTCGTGCGGCTACGAGCACAAGGCCCGGTGGTGTCGGAGTGGATGCGTCACCAGCTCGTCGACCAGTATTGGCGGGACCGCATCATGACCGACTATTCCAAGGTTAAATGTGCGGTGTACGTGATCGGTGGTCTCGAAGATTCCTACATCAATACCGTACCGCGTACGCTCGAGCGCCTCTCCTGTCCGCGCAAGGGCATCGTGGGATCCTGGGGCCACGACTGGCCGCAGGACGGTGATCCCGGCCCGCGGCTCGACTGGGCCGTGGAGGAGACCCGGTGGTGGGATTACTGGTTGAATGGCAACGACAACGGGATCATGGACGAGCCCATGTTGCGCAGCTTCATTGCCGATGCCACCGTCGCGCAGAGTTATCCCGCTGATATTCCGGGGCGCTGGGTCGCCGAGGAGCGCTGGCCCTCGCCCTCGATCACGGCGCGCCGCCTGCACCTGACTTCCGGCAAGACGCTGCAGGATGCGGCGCCGCCGCCTGCGCGGGTCGCCGTGCCCGCGGCGCTGACGATCGGCGGCTGCATCCCGATCCTGTCGCCGACGGACATGTCGTCGATGGCGCCGACCGAGCAGTCGGACGACGACAAGCTGTCGTTGGTGTTCGACAGCGAGCCGTTGACCGCCGACATCGACATCGTCGGGCGGCCGACGCTGCGCCTCGTGTTCGTCGCGGACAAGCCGATCGCCAAAGTCGCGGTGCGTCTCAACGAGGTCGCGCCGGACGGCCGTTCATGGCTGCTGAGCTACGGCGTGCGTAACCTCGCGCACAACGCTGACCACACGGCGTGGACGCCGCTGGTCGCCGGCGCGGAACAGGCGCAGGACATCCTGCTGAACTTCACCTCGCGCCGGGTGAAGAAGGGCTCGCGGCTGCGGCTATCGGTCTCGCAGAGCCAGTGGCCGATCGTATGGCCCGCGCCGGAGGCGGTGACGCTGCAGGTGGTGGCGGGTGCCACCTCGGTCGACATCCCGGTGCGGGCCGCGCGCACGCGCGAGTTGCCGATGCCGGTCAAGGTGCTGCCCGACACGAGCGGCAAGAAGCCCGCACCGGTGGATCCCGCGATGCGCATGGTGTCGTATGAGGGACCCACGGCGTCGCGCCGCGCGTCCTTCGGTGCGACCTTTCCGGTCGAGCTGCGCCCGATCGAGGCCATCGCCATGCGCCGGGGCAGCGGGTTAGCGGTCGAGGCGACGATCGCCGAGGGCGACGTGAACTCCTACCGCATCGCGTTCACCTCGGAGAATGTTTCCGAGCGCGACGGCTGGAAGGCCGCGGCCAAGGTCGCTACCACCATGACCTCGACACCGACGCACTTCATCATCGAGGAGAGCATCGAGGCCTGGCACGACGGCGAGCGCATCCACGAGGCCCGCTGGAGACACCGCGTCCGGCGCGACGGCAACTGACCGCCGCCGCGCCGTCGCGGACCGTTCAGACCTTCTTGCGGAACTTGAGCGTCATACGGTCGGATTCGCCGATCGCCGTCAGCTGCGCGCGGAGCGCGGGGTCGTTCTCGCTGGTCGCGAGCGTCGGCGGCAGGCGCCAGACGAAGTCCTTCTCGGTGGGCTGGTCCTTCGGGTTGGCGTTCATCTCGCTGCTGCCGACCAGCTCGAAGCCCGCCTTCCCGAAGGCGGCGATCACCGCCGACTGCTTCACATAGCCCTGATCGCCGCTCGCCCAGGCGTCGGATGAGCCTTCCGGCGCGCGGTGCGCTTCGACGCCGACGATTCCACCCGGCTTGAGGAGCTTGCTGATGTCCGCGAGCGCCTTGGTCATCCAGCCGCCCTTGCCTTCGAGCCGCATCAGGTGGTGGATAGAGCGGCTCAGCAGCACGACGTCGACGGTGCCCGCCGCCGCATCGGGGACGGCGCCGAACTGCAGCGCTGCGACCGCGGCATCGTCTGCGCCGCGCTTCGGCTCCATCTTCGCGATGAAGTCCGCCGTCCAGCGCGCGGCCTCGGCCGGATCCGGCGCGTACTCGCCGAACAGCTGCCACATCTCCGGCGCGTAGTCGACGCCGATGACCTTGCCTTGCGGCCCGAGGTAATCGAGCAGCAGCCCGGCGTACCAGACATCGCCGGGCAGCGTGTCCACCACCGTCATGCCCGGCACCACGCCGAAGAATTCGAGCATCTCCTTCGGCCGACGCGCGGCGTAGCGGGCTTTGGTCTCCGCCGATTGCGCCGCGAGCGCGGCGTCGAGCTTCTCGCCGGCCGTCGGAGCCGTCGCGGCGGGCGCTGCCGCGGTATGCGGTGCGGGCGGCGCCTCGCGGGTGCAGGCAGCGAGCGCGAGTGCGCAGACGGCGATCATCGTTATCCGGATGTCCATGATGCGTTGCCTCCTGTCAGTTGCCGTCCCGCGGGATGCGGTTCAGCCATCGTCTCGAGAACACCTTCTCGCCGTTCACGGACGCTTCGATGCCTTCGTCGACGATGAAATGCGTCGGCATCAAGGTCAGGGTCGCACCGGTGCCGCCGGCAATTCCTCGGTCGGCGGGAGTCCAAGTAGACGCTTTACGCCCTCCGCGTTGAGCGGAAATCGACGGCGGTAGTGACCGTCGTCCTGCAGCAGTGGCTGGATGCTCACCACCCAACCCGGAGTGAGCCAGATGGGCGACTTCCAGGCGTTCTCCACCCATGGACTTGACCGGGTAACGCCACAGTTCGTCGATCGTCCCGCTGCTTGCTTTGCTCGATGCCATAGTCATCAGTTCCCAGTGATCAGATCCCAGCGGGTTCGTGGCAGGGACGAAATGCATGCGGTCGCCCCTTCTATCGACCCGACATCGAGAAATCGGCGCGTGATGCCGCCCGCGCATTGCGGATGCGCAGCCAGCACCCAGTGCGGGGTCAGCGGAAAGAGCAGGTTGCTCGCTTGCACGTAGCCCTTGGCGATGTTCACGGCGAAATCGGGTGGGGTGACGCCATCGACCTCGCCGTCAAGGAACAGTGTGGGTACATCGAGTGCGGCGCGCGGCGCCATAGTCTGTGCCGTCGCCGGTTGCAGACCCATGGCCTCGCAATTGGGGATCATTCCGGCGCGGATGCCGGATGCAACGAGCCGGTTCACGTCAGCCGGAATGTCGCGCAGCGCGGGTGAGGGCACCATCGGCCCCTCGGGTCGGTAGAGCGCGAAGCGGCAGGCTTGTACGAAGTCGATCAGCGAGTCGTCGGGCCCGGCGTTTGCCGGCTGCTCGATGAACCTCGCGCGAGCGGCCGCCATCTGCCCGCGGTAGGCGAGTTCGACCATCGCAGGCGGGTTCCGCGGCGCATTCGTCGAAGATCCGCAGCAGCGAGTTGAACTGCACATTAGGCGCGTCGACATCGAAGTGGCGATCCACCGCGCCGTCCATCACCACGCGGCGGATGTGCTGTCTGCCGATATCCAGCAGGAAGTCCGCCTGCATCGTGCCGTAGGAGATCGCGTAGATGTCCCACTGTTTAATGGCGAGCAGCTGACGCAGGTCCTCGAGATCGCGCGCATTGTCGTCGAGCCCGAACAGGTGCGGGTCCACGCCCTCGCGGTGCAGCTGCTCGACGCACTCGGCCAGCGCCTGCCTGAGTTCCGCGCGTGCTGCCAGTGCGCGATCGACGATACGGATGTCCATATCGAGCGAGGCGATGCCCGCGCAGCGCAGTTTGGGCGTGCTGCGGCCGGCGCCGCGGTGATCGAAGAAGATGACTGCACGGCTCCGCGCGAGCTCGGCGGCCAATGCGGGCCTGCGGAAGGGCAGACCGTAACCGGCGCCTTTCCCGCCCTGCAGGTAGAGAATCGGCGGCTCATCCGAGGGTGTCTCCGGAGCGAGTACCGCGACCGGGATGTGTGCCGCTGTGCTGTCGGCGCGACTGCGATCGAGCGGCACGACCAGCAGCTTGCAGCTGAGCCGCGCGGCGAAGGCGATTGGCGGGTTTTCGCATTCCCGAGCCTCGAGAGTCGGCGCGGCAGCCTGCGCTTGAGGCGCGAGCAGCAACGAGCTCATCATCGTCAGCAGCACCATGAGCAGAAGTGGTGGAAGCATTCAATTGCCCTCGCGTGGAATGCGGTTCAGCCATCGTCTTGCAAAAACCTTCTCGTCGTTCAGGGAGGCTTCGATGCCCTCGTCGACGACAAAATGCGTGGGCGTCGACGTCATCGTCGCGTCGGCGGCGACCGTGACCCTCCAGCCAGGACGCTCCACGGTTCGGGTCGACTCCAGCGACATACGGTACGAGTTGACGTCGCCCTCGGTCATGCTGGCATCGAACGTGACGACGTTGCCGTAAGTGGTGAGAGCGATGTCCTGCATCACCCTTTTTTCAGGCGCCATCTCCGTGCGCATACGTACTCGACGAGCATTGGTCGGACCCTCGAATGCAACCAGAGCGGGCTTTGAGCCGAGTTCGAGTTGCTGGCCGCCCTTGGCACCATGGATCACTTCGATCGGCATCGCCGGCTCCGTCGCTGGCTTCGGTCGTACCGGTAGCACTAGTGCCGTTCCTTCCAAATGCAAGGTGATCCGCGCGGCTTCCGGGCTCGGCCAGAGGATCGGCCATTGCCCCTGCGAGAGCGAGACGCGAATGCGCGAGCCCTTGTGCAAGCGCCGCGAAACGTAATTGAACGAAAGTTGCCCGCTGCGCGGGACACCAGGCTCAATAGGCAAGACGGCGGTGTGCTCGGCATTGTGCGAGAGATTCACCACGCCGAAGCTCACCAGCCAGGAGCGTCCGTCAGGCGTGATTTCATTGAGCCGGGCAGCCAGTTTGGCGATCGGTCGATCGGCCTCGATGCGCAAGTCGAGCCGTGGGTTGCCTGCGATTTCCAGATCGGCTTCAAGCGGTGCCGTCTCGAACAGCAGCGACAGCTCGTCATCGCCGGATTGCTCGGTGGGTCCGTTGATCGCCATGTCGTTTGGGCTGAGCAGTGGAATACAACCGCCCACCGTGACGAAAGCCGGCACCTCGACCTTGCCGCCGCGTGCGCGGCCACGGCGCAGCGAGCGGTCGCTCCCAGGGAAGAAGCGAGTGGCGCGGATCTGCGGTGAGGGCCACGACTTCTCAGCGACCCAGCGCCCCGGTGTGTCGCCCGGGTAGGACTGCGCGACCGCGGCGTCGGCCATGTAGGTGCGCAGCATCGGTTCGTCCATGAGCCCGGTGTCGTTGCCGTTCAGCCAGTGATCCCACCAGCGACATTCCTCAACGGCCCAGTCGAGCCTCGGCCCTGGAATTCCACGTTCCGGAAATGCATGACCCCAGGGGCCGACCAGTCCCTTGCGTGGACAGGAGAGCCGCTCAAGCAGGCGCGGAACGGAGTTGACGTACGAGTCCATTACGCCGCCGTTGGCGTAGACCGCGCACTGGATTGTGGAGTAGTCGATGAGAATGCGGTCGCGCCAGTATGGATCGATGAGCTGGTGACGCATCCATTCAGCGACGAGCGGGATTTGCGCATCGAGCCGCTCGAGCCACATCCGCTGCCAGCGCTCGCCCACCAGCTGCGGGTCGGGTGGCTTGATCATGTTGCTCTTCCAGATAGCACCCCACACGACTTGCTCGTTGATGATGCAGCCGTTTAGGGTGTGGACGTCGTCGATGTAGCCGTTCTCGGTGCCGACCGCCGGCACGATAGCGACGAGTTCGGGGATGCGCTTGGCGGCCGCTTGCAGGGCGGTGAAGGCGCCGTAAGACCATCCGCGCATGCCGACCTTGCCGTTGCACCAGGGCTGCTGCGCGATCCAGCGAATGAGGGGTGCCGCGTCGGCTTGCTCGGGCAAGTCGTACTCGTTGCGCAGCAGACCCTCGGACTCGCCGGAGCCGCGCACGTCGACGCGCACGAGAGCAAACCCGCGCGGCACGAGCCAGGCGGCGTTTGCATCGTCGCCACGCCGCGTCCCCATGCGCTTGCCGTAGGCCACATACTCGAGCACTGCGCCGACGGGTCGGGTTTCGGCGTCATCCGGAAGAAAGATGCGCGCGGCGAGCTTCACGCCATCGGGCATCGGAATCCAAGCGTTTTCGATGACGCGCGGTCGACGGGTCGCCGGCGGCACCCACACCCGACCCTCGGCCCAACCGGGTCGATACCAACCGCCGATCGCGGCCAGACTGCCGACGGCGGCGATGAACTCGCGCCGTGATCGGGTACTGATTTTGGTTGCCATGTTCCGTGCTCCTGGTGACCGGAGAGGGCCGCACGAATCGACCGTACAAAGCATGCATCGACGACTATGGCTTTGCGCCGCTCCTGCTCAGCGAATCCCGACCGAACACTTGCGAAATCCGACAGGCGGGGGTCTTGGCCACATGTCGGCGATCGACGATCCAACGGTAGGGATGTAGTCTGAAACGATGCAGGGTCGAGCAGCATTGGTGACAGGCGGTGCCAACGGTATCGGAAGGGCCGCTGTGCTCGAATTCGCCCGTCGTGGTGCCGCGGTCGCGGTAATCGACCTTGCCATCGCGCCGGCCGAACAACTCGCGGACGAGATCCGCTCGGCAGGCGGTCGGGCGATCGCCATTCGTGCCGACGTCACGCAGGAGGCCGACGTACGGCGCATGGTCGAGCGCACGATCAATGAGTGGGGGCGGCTCGATTTCGCTTTCAACAACGCGGGCATCCTTGGTCCCTTCGGTACGGCGCTGCATGAACTCGATGAGGCGGACTGGGATCGTGTGCTCGATGTCAACCTGAAGAGCGTGTGGCTGTGCATGAAGCACGAGATCACCGCGATGCTCGCGGGCGCGGGTGGCGCCATCGTGAATAATTCATCGATCACTGGACTACGCGCGGCCACCCTCAACCCGGCCTATGGGGCGGCCAAACACGGTGTGGTCGGCCTGACCAGCGCCGGCGCCAGTTACTACGGCCCACGCGGCATACGCGTGAACGCCGTCTGTCCTGGAATCGTGATGACCGATATGACTGGCCAGATCGACATCAACCCCGACTCACCGTCCGCCGTGCGCATTGCGCGTGCGCCGTTGCGTCGCGGCGCTGATCCTGCCGAAGTGGCGCGCACGGCCGTGTGGCTGTGCTCCGACGAAGCTTCCTATCTGACAGGTATGGCGCTGCCGGTGGACGGCGGCTTGTCGATCATCGCCTAGTTACGGTGTAGAGGTTGCGCAGCATCATGCGAGCAGACAATGTCGAATTGAGTTCTTACTTCGTCACCCGGAATTGGTACGTCGGTGCCACGTCCTCCGAACTTCGTGACAAGCCGCTGGGGCGCATGATCTGCGGACGTCGCATGGCGTTCTTTCGCGATCCGGACGGGCGTGCCCAAGCGGTAGCGGCAACCTGCCCGCACCGAGGCGCGGACCTCGCTCGTGGCCGAGTCGTGGGTGATAGTGTCGAGTGCCCGTTCCACGGGCTGCGTTTCAATGGCAGCGGCACATGCACGCGCATCCCGTCACAGGATGCCGAAGCACCGATCCCGCGGGCGCTGCGGGTTGCCTCCTATGCGGTCACCGAAAAGGCGGGCTTCATATGGGTATGGCCCGAGCCGAACGATGTGCCGATCTGTGAACCCGAAGTGCCGGAGTTTCTTAGTTACGGCGCGCCGTGGCGGCTGACCTGTCTGCCGAGCGGCAGTTTGTCGGCGGGAAGTTATCTCAATGCGATGGAAAACGCGCTGGACGACGCGCATCTGGCCTTCGTGCATCAAGCCACCGTTCCCGGTGCGAGTGAGCGCGTGGCACCGTTCAAGATCACGACGGATACGGATCGGCGTGGCTACGGCGGAGTTGCGGAGATGGCGTCGGTGGTGGCCGAGTCGCCGGCCGTCGCCGATGTCGCCACGGGCAGCAGCGTGATGGATCTGCTCGGGCGTTTCGCCATGGAGAATCTGAAGCCTACGCATAAAGCGTACAGCTATCGGCTGTCAGGGCTGGTCTGCATCACTACGACGGACGCCAGCGGACCACGCGACCACACGTTTGCGTTCTTCACTCCGTCAGATGCCGATCATACGTATCTCTTCGGCGGTGTGGCGCGCAACCATTCTTTGAATCCGGTCGCCGACTGGCTGTTCAAGCGCTACATGCCGGCGCTTACAGCCGAAGACTCGAAGATTCTCGGGGAGCTCGTGCCCGAGGCGCAGGGGCCCAGCGGCCTGCCTAATCCGTTCGTGATTCGCGCCGATCGGCAGAGTTTTCCGTTTCGTCGGCTGTACGCCGATGCGCTGGCTGCCGAGGGCAAAACCGCCCCTTGGGCGCTCGAGGGTTCCGCCGCCTCAGACGGCTGAACCGATGACTTCGAGCGAAAAGCCATCCGGGTGGCGCAGGTACGTGCCGTGTTTGCCTGCGTTCGGACCGAGCATGATCCGGTACGGTGTGCTGACGGCTACGAAGCCGTACTGTGCCGCACGCGTTGCGGTGGCGGTCAGATCGTCTACCTCCACCAGCCAGTGCATGTAGCCGGGGTCACAGGGCCGCAATGACGAGCGTTGCGCGGGCGGTTCGCGATACTCGAGCAGTTCGAAGGTCAATTCGCCGCGGGTGAGGTAAGCGACCTCCCGCGCACTGGCTCCCTCGACGCCGGTGATGCCGGCCACAGCCATCGGGTCGAAGGGCTGCAAGCGCGCCTTGATCGAAAACCCCAGCAATTCGGTGAAGAAGGCAACCATCTGGTCGAGATTGCTGACCGTCAACCCGACGTGTTCGAGACGCACGCGTGACATATCGGCAGGATAGCAGTGGCCACACGTGGACGGCGCGTAGGGTTCAGTTGCGTTCTGCTGCTTTGCCTGAAAACGGAAAAGTTTTACCGTGTTGGGTGCACCGTTCGACGATGCAGACCCTAACCTTCCGAAGGGCCAAGGGCCAAGGGCCAAGGGCCAAGGGCCTGGGGTGAGAACCATGTCGCAAACAAACGAATGGGTGCTGGGTCCTAAGACCCAGGCCCTCGCTGAACGGGCCAGGCGTGTGATGCCCGGCCGGCAAAGCAATCTACGTGCCGCTGAGGAGCCACCCGTCTTTGTGACGCGTGGCGAGGGCCAGCGTATGTGGGACGTCGACGGGCGCGAGCTGCTCGATTTCGCACTGGGTATGGGACCCAACATCTGGGGTCACGGCAATCGCGAGTACCTTGCAGCGGTGCATACGCAGCTAGACCAGATCTTCAACGTTGCGGCGGGCATGCTGCAGACGCCCAATGAGGTCTACCTCGCCGAGAAAATCGTCGAGCACGTGCCCTGCGCCGAGCAGGTGCGTTTCCTCACTAGCGGTTCGGAGGCTGTCCAGCTGGTCATTCGACTGGCGCGGGCGTTCACCGGTCGAACCTACTTTGTACGTTTCGATGGCAACTACCACGGCTGGATCGACAACGTGCTCGGCGGCCGCAGCAATCCCGACACGCAGGCGGCACCCCACGCCATCGAGAGTCCGGACGACCCGATGCACACCGAGGGGCGCTCCCCGTCGGCATTCGATGAGTCATTCAAGATTCCGTGGAACGACATCGAACGTCTCGAGAGCCTGCTTGATCGGCATGGCCACGAAATCGCCCTCGTGATCATGGAAGCGGCGATGACCAACGGCGGTTGCTGTTTACCCCGCCCCGGGTATCTCGAGCGAGTCCGGGAGTTGTGCACGCAACATGGGGTATTGCTGTGCATTGACGAGGTGATTACCGGATTTCGTATGGGGCTCGGTGGCGCGCAGCAGCACTTCGGCGTCACTCCCGACCTGTCGACATTTGGCAAGGCCTTGGCGGGCGGCATGGCTCTTGCCGCCGTGGCTGGACGTCACGAGGTGCTCGACTTGCTGCGCACCAATCGGGTAGTCAACGCCGGCACGTTCAATGCCGCACCCGCCAGCATGGCGGCCGCGGTGGCAACGCTGACCATGCTTGAGCGCGACGACGGTGCGGCGTTCCGCCGCATCGACATCCGTCAGTCGGCGCTGATGGAGGGTATCCGCGAGCGCGCGCGTCGGCACGGCCATGCGGTACTCGTGCAGGGTGTGCGAGGCGTGTTTTGCGTGCACTTCACGGATCTGACCATCGCCCACTCACCGCAGCAACTTGCTACGCACGCCGATTTACCGAAAGCCCGGCGCTTCCGTCAGTTGCTGATACGCGAAGGGCTTTATCCCGGTCGTGGTGACCGATATTTCGTCTCGACGGTGCTCAGCGAGTCGGAGCTGGATGAGGCGCTGCGACGCATCGATGCCGCGTTGCGCACGTTGTAAATGCCGAGCGTCGCGGCGCATAGACAGGTCACGTGAACAGTGAAATTTGAGGATCGACCAGTGAAAGCATCCAATTGGTGTGTCGGAATCGCTGCGGTGATCGTCTCCATGAGCCTACTGGCGTGGGCTGCGCCACTGGAGGCAGCCGCACCGACTTTCACCAAACGCCCGACGCTCGGGCCGAACGCCAACTTGCGAGCGCCGATGGTTGCGATACTGCGTTTCAGCGTCGATCAGCCGGTGACCACTATCGTCAGCATCAACGATCGCTCGCGGCGCTGGGAGATGGAATTCGATGCATCGTGGGATCCGAGCAAGGGCATCCCGTTGATCGGCCTCGAAGCAGATGTGCGTCACGAAATGTACGTGTCGGTGCGCAATTCGGCCGGTGAGACGACGCGTTTTCCCAACAAGCTCGTGTTCGTCCCGCAACCGATGGTGAGCGCTACCGGCGACAATCCGCGGATCAGGGTGACCAAGACCTCACCACAGCGGACTGAGCCTGGCTACACCCTGTTTGTGCTGCGTCGCGCCGTGCCGATCCGGCCGCCGTATCGAAGTGCGGGACAGTTCAACTTCATGCGGCAGTGGGGTGCGTTGGTCATCGTCGATGATCACGGCCGCATCGTTTGGCGCTATGAGTCCGACTCGCGTATCGCAGGTGTCGATCAGTTCGAGGACGGCAATATTCTGTTTCACCGTGCCGACAACCGGACACTCGAAGTAGATCTGCTCGGCAACCTTGTGAACCAGTGGTATGCCGCGCGCAATCCGGAGATTTCCTCCAGCACCGGCGTGGGGATCGACGTCGAAACGCTGCACCATCAGCCGCACGAAATGCCGAACGGAAACTTCCTCGCACTGACCGCCAATGCACGCATGGTCAAGGGCTATTACGCCGATGCGTTCGATCTGACCAAGCGTCGTGATCGCATGGTAATGGGCGACGACATCGTCGAGATTGACCGCAAGAGCGGCAAGGTGCTGTGGCGCTGGAGCGCCTGGGATTACCTCGATCCGTTCCGCATCGGCTACGAAGCGACCAACGCGTACTGGCCGACGCGCGGGTTTCCCGATCACGCCGACTGGACGCACGGTAACGGCGTGACCTACGACCCGTCGGACGACTCGGTGCTAGTGTCCTTCCGGGCTCAGGAGGCAATCCTCAAGATCGATCGTAAGAGCGGCAACATCAAGTGGATCTTGGGTCGACCGGGCGGCTGGGGAAAACTCGAGAGCAAAGTGTTGCGCCCGGTGGGCGAGCCCTTCCTGTGGCCCTCGCATCAGCATAATCCACACATCTCCGCCGCTGGCACCATCGTGGTCTACGACAACGGCTTCCTGCGGGCGCGCCCGCCAGAGCCGTGGATGGCACCCGACAAGTCCTTCAGTCGCGGCGTCGAATACACGGTGGACGAAAAAACGATGACGGTGCGTCAGCTGTGGTCGTCGCATGATGGGCCCGTGGCAGATGCTTGCTTCTCTTGGGCGATGAGCGATGCACGACGATTACCGAAGACCGGTAACGTGCTCATCATCGATGCGATTTGCGCGGATCGTGAGATGGGCTTGACCGTGGACGAATATGCAGCGCGAAAATACCTGAGCGAAGTCCCGAGCTATGGGCGCATTCGCGAGTACGATCATGCCACCAAGGACGTGCTGTTCGAGGTCATCGTTGAAGATCCGAACGAGTTGATCGCGTACGAACTGTTTGGTGGTTTGCGCATTCCTTCGCTCTATCCGCCCGGACGCGCACCGAAGGTCAGACCGTTGCCGTGAACGCTGCAGCGACCACTCGGAGTGGCCCTGACACACTGCGATTTTTGATCGCAGCGCTCGTCATCCACCTGAGTGCACCACAGGCCTTCATTACGGCACCGGTGTTCGTCGAAGCACTGGTGAAATGGGCACAACTGACACCATCGCAGGCCGGCTACGTGCAGGCTGCGGAGAGTCTTGGCAAGGCCGTCGCAGCCATCAGCTTGCTGTTCTTCGTACACCGCGTCGCCTGGCGCACGCTGGTGAGAGTTGCTCTGAGCCTTCTCGTCGCCGGTAACGTGCTCACCGTCTGGGTGAGCGACTTCTCTTCGCTCGTGGCGGTGCGCTTCGTCTGCGGCATGGCGCCAGGGATGGTGGTGCCGATTGCCTACGCGATGGTCGGGTTGACGGCGAAGCGCGAGCGCAACTTTGGCTGGCTGCTGACCACGCTACTGACCTACGGTGCGGTAGCGTTCAGTATCTTGCCGTGGCTGTTCGGGCAATTCGGTTTGGCGGGCGGACTGCTGTTCTACGCTTCGTTCGCGCTGCTGGGACTCGCCTTCACCACCGATGTACCAGCGGGTGCGGGCGGTGTTGACGAACGCACCGATGCAGCTGCGGCGCAGGCCCATACCGTACTGCCGATTTCGCTCCAGCCGGTGACGGTGCTGACGCTCGGCTTCTACTTCATCGGCATGATGGGCGCATGGGCATATTTTTCACTCATTGGAGCGGCAGGTGGCGTGCCGGACGGATCGATCTCTGCTGCGCTAGCGACTTCGCAGTTGTTTGGTATTCTCGGTGGATTACTGGTCGTGGTGTCCGGCGATCGATTCGGTAGGGTGTGGCCGATCTCGATGGGTTTGCTGGCCACCGTCGGCGCATTGCTGCTGCTCGGCGGATCAGTCAGCGTCATGGCCTTCACGGTCAGTGCATTTGCTTTTGCATTTTTCTGGAATCACACCCACCCCTACTTGCTGTCGGCGATTTCCAGTTTCGATTCGCGTGGCAGGCTCGTGGTGTATGCGACCGTCGCGCAGATGTGCGGGGTCGCCATCGGTCCGGCAATGGCCGCACGCCTGCTGGGTGAGTCGAACGACTATCACAGAGTGTTGATCGCCTGCGCGATTTCGCTCGGGCTTGCGCTACTGTGCGTGCTGCCTGCACTGCGATGGCAGAGACGGCAGGCCCTGGCCGGTTGAGTCGCGCGGCGCGCTAGACTGTCGAACGAAATCCTCGATCAGAGTAGCAAGATGTACGGCATGTTGCCGCGGTAGCTGATGCGTGCCATCCGGAAAATCTTCAATACGATCCGCTCGTATGCGCTCGGCGAGACGGGTGAATGCATCCGGAGAAATCAACGCATCTTTGCCGGCGCGAATCACCATCACTGGACGCCTGCCGGCCGAATCGGCTGGATCGATTTCGAAAGATTGCCGCGCCGCCAACTGCGACGCCAGGTCGAGGAAGCGAGTCGGCTCGGGCGTGACGCGTTTCCACTGCTCGCGGAATTCATTGAGTGAGGGATCAATGGCAGTTTGACCGGCGGCCAGCCGGCGCAGGTCAGCACTGAGAGTCGCCATGGGCCCTGAGGTTTCCCCGATCACCATCGCCGGAGAACCGACGAGGGTCGCCGTGAGAATGCGCTCCGGATACCGCTGCAGCATCTGCAGCAAGGCGATGGAGCCGGCGCTGTGACCGGTAACGTGTACCACATCGACCCGCAGGGCGTCGAGCAGCGCCCTCATGTCACGTGCGAGTTGCTCAGGTGCGAGCGTCTTGTCACCGAGTGCCGTACGACCGCGGCCGCGCATGTCGGGCACGATGACTCGACGACAGACGGATAACTGTTTCGCTACACCTTCCCAGAGTCGCGTCGAGCCGAAGGCGCCGTGCAGCAACAGGATCGGTGCGCCCGGCATGCCTGGTGCGTAGTCAAGCACGTGTGTATCAATGTCGTCGGTCCTGATGAGGCGTGATACCGGTGCTTCGTCCGCCGTGATCGGCTGCGCGACGGTGGCAATGCACAGAGCGAGGGACAGCAGGACGAGACGGCGAAGTCGGGGCGCTGGCATTCGAGTTTGCCCTCGGGTGAGGCCCGATCGCGTTACACGCGTACGCGCACCCGATACTTGGGCAGCAACCGCACGGGTTGGAACGACAGTTTCGAGCGGCGAAAGTTGGGTCGACCGAGATCCTGTTCGAAGTTGAGCCACTTTACGAGACGCTCCGTCCGTCGCGCGAGATGCTGATACATATTCGGAAAAATACCGTCGAATTGCTGTAAGCCCTTTGCGAACCTGACGACGATCACGCCGGGATTGAGTTCCTCGCAGAGTACGAACCCGGCTGGCAGATCGTCTGCGAGGTGCAGGTAACCGAACAACGTTGCCGACGCGACTCCTGTTTTCAAAAGCGAAAGCGCCTCACGGCATTCGAGCACATCGGCACCTGCTGTCGTGATGTTTTTGTCGCGACACCAGCCTTCGAGGATCTCCATCGCCGCGCTCCAGCTCGAGGCATCCAGATGTTGCACCTGTAGCTGATGCCGGGCATGCAGGCGGTCTACCGCCGTACGTTTGCTGCCCAGTCCAACTCCGGCGTAGTCGTGGAATGCCGCGGCCGCATAGAGGTAATCGGCATCGTCACGCTCGGCCCGCCAGACGAAGGCGTCTGGATCGAGGCGTTGCAGCCACGATTCCGGTACGGGGCAAAACCAGCCGGTTTCGCCCTGCAGTTCGCCCAACGTCGCGAGCTCGATGCGCTCGAGTTCATGGAGGACGATCAGCTGCAAGCTGCCGTCATAACCCCGTCCGCGCAGGTGCGGGATCGGCGACTCCGCGTAACGCCAGTCACGCGCGCGGCGGAACAGGTACAGGTTGTTGAAACTCCACTCCGACGGTGACTGCTCCGCAAGCGGGTCACGGATTGGGCGCAGCCGCTTCTCGATCCGCTCGCGCAGCGAGTCATCGAGTGCGCGGCTGATGTCGTTCACCGCTGAAAAGACCGCGGGGCAGGCGGGGATGCTGCGGGTCCCGCGAAGCATTGTGCGATGAGCATCCACTCCCGAGCGGTGTCGCCGTGTACCTCAAGGTGGGTGTCGAGCACGTGCCGACGCTGCGTGACGACCAGACAAAAGTCGAGGGCTGGGCCGCTGATGCGTTCGGTGCTGGCGGCGTCACCCCAGTGCCAGGCTTCACCTTGCGGGCCGATGAGGTGGACCTGCGGCATCGATCCCGATGGACGGCGACCGCGATTTGCGAACGACCAGCCGAAGGTCAACACGCCGAGTTGCGCGATATGCGCAAGCCGCGGACTCGGTGGGCGTCGTTGATCGAGCGCATCCCAAACGTCCTGGCCGTGTGCCCAAGTCTCCATCATGCGTGCCGTCGCGAAGGAGCGTGCACTCATGTCTGGGCCAAACCATGGCAGGCGGGCCTTCGGATCCAGCTCCGCCAACGTATCAGCCAAGGTCTGCCAGCCTGTGCGCCAGCGTGGTGCGATGGCTGTGCCCGGCAGGTTCGCGAAGCGCTCGCGTGCGATGCCGCTGATCTGCGAGCCCTCAGCCAGTTGTGCCTCGATCAAACGGCGCTCCGTCATGAAGGCATCGCGATCGGCGAGCGCCAGTACGGCCAGCTCGTCGAACAGATGCAGGTGGGCGATTTCGTCCCACACGCTCCAACCGTGGAAGCGCGTACCCAGGTTCCAGATCGACCCGGCCACTGGCGTCCCGAGCAAGTCGTCGAGCTCCTGACACTCGGCGCGTAAGTCGTCGCACAGGGCGCAGAGATTTCGTGGCTCTTCGGCTGCGGTGTTCATGAGGATACCTGCGGCGCGAGTTCGGCCAGCACCTGACGCAGCGTCACCTGCTGGTGTGTTTCGACCATGACGGCTGCGAGCGTTCCATCGATCGGGGCCAGATGCGTGTGCTCGATCTTCATCGCCTCGATGGTGACGATCGCTTGCCCGCGGGTGACGGATTCGCCGGTCGCCGCGTGCACCGCCACGACACGACCGGCCATGGAGGCACGAACGCGTCCATCGAGCGCGGTTTGCTGACGCATCGACGCTTCGTGGCTGCGGTCGCGGACACGATGCACCTGACCGGAAAGGCGAAACAGCAGTTCACCGTCGGCGATCACATGCGGTACGTCAAAACAATGACCGTCAAGGTCGATTCGCGCCTTACCGGCCTCGAGGTTTCGCACGGTCACTTGCTGCGACTGTCCGTCGATGCGCACTTCAGCCGTTTGTGGCGCAATGGCATACAGGGTTGCCGTCAACGCCGTACCGTCGAGCGTGAACTCCCAGCGGGTCGGATGACGGGGCAGCAGTCCACCGGTCGCCGCTACCACCCCAGCCCGCCGCTCGCCGGCGGCATGTAGTAAAACGGCTGCAACGAGGGCCGCGCGTTCGCGCTGCGCTGCAGGCAGTGCAGTCAGCTCCTCAATCGCCTCGTCGATGAAAGCCGTCGTCGCATCACCCGCGGCAAACACCGGGTGACGCAGACAATGGGCAAGGAAGGTCTGGTTGGTGGCGGGACCGAGCGCGACCAGATCTTCGAGGGCCATGATCAGCCGACGCCTCGCGTCGTCGCGGTGCCGGCCCTTGACGATGAGCTTGGCAATCATCGAGTCGTAGTTCGGCGCAACCAGTGCACCACTTTGCAACGCATGCTCGACGCGGATTCCTGCGGGCGGCTGCCATGTATGCATACGGCCCCCTTGTGGCAGGAAACCTGCTTGTGGGTCTTCGCTGCACACGCGCACTTGGATAGCGTGTCCCGAATAGCGGATATCCTGCTGCTCGATTCCCAACGGCTCTCCAGCCGCGATACGCAACTGCAGTTCCACGAGGTCAAGTCCGGTGATTTCCTCGGTGACTGTATGTTCGACCTGCAGCCGAGTGTTCATTTCCATGAAGTAAAAGCGCTGATCGGCATCGAGCAAAAACTCCACTGTGCCCGCGCCCTCGTAATTGAGCGCGGCCGTGGCGCGCATTGCCGCCTGACCCATCGCCTCTCGTAACGCGGCATCAACAGCTGGGGAGGGTGCTTCCTCGACAAGCTTCTGGTAACGCCGTTGCACCGAACAGTCGCGTTCGCCGAGATGGATCAAGCCACCGTGACGATCACCGAAAACCTGTATTTCGACGTGACGTGGCGCGACGATGATTTTTTCCAGGATGACCCGCGAATCACCAAAAGCAGTTTGCGCCTCCGAGCGCGCACTGCGCAGTGCTGCTGCGAATTCACCTGACGCCATCACCCTGCGGATGCCGCGCCCGCCGCCGCCCGCCGCCGCTTTGATCATCAGCGGGTAACCGATCTGCTCGGCTTTGGCCGCCAGTGTGGCGTCATCCTGCGCTTCGTCGTCGTAGCCCGGAATGCAAGGCACGCCTACTCCGCGCATGCGCTGCTTGGCGCGTGCCTTATCGCCCATTGCCGCGATGGCTTCCGGCGAGGGACCAATGAACACGAGTCCCGCATCGCGACAGGCTGCTGCGAAGACAGCGTTCTCCGCTAGGAATCCGTAGCCGGGATGCACGGCATCGGCACCGCAGCGCTTCGCAGCTGCCAGCAGATTGTCGATATTGAGGTAGGAGTGCTGCGGTGGCGTGCCACCGATGTGGACTGCCTCGTCGCAGGCGGTGACGTGAACCGCATCGGCGTCGATGTCCGAATACACGGCGACGGTCCGATAGCCGAGCGCTCGAGCGGTGCGCGCGATCCGTACGGCGATCTCAGATCGGTTGGCGATGAGGATCTTGTGGAAGGGTGTGGCTCGGTTCACGACCTGGCCCTCGATAGATCACGCGTGTGCTGTGCGGGCGTGCGTCGCTCCGCTTCGCGACAAACGGCAAGCACCAGTCCGAGCACGCCGCGGGTGTCGCGCGGGTCGAGCACGCCGTCGTCGAGCAGGTGGGCACTGGTAGCAAAAACGTCCATCTGACGCTCAAAGTTCTCGACGATACGCTGCTCCAGAGCCTCGATCTGCGTCTCGTCGATGCTGCGACCCTTGCCGGCTTGTGCCCGCATCACGTTGCCCATGGTTCGTGCGGCTTGCTCTGCCCCCATCACGGCGGTACGGGCGCTTGGCCACGAAAAGCAGAAGCGTGGATGGAAACCGCGACCGCACATCCCGTAATTGCCGGCGCCGTAGCTTGCGCCGCAGTGCACGGTGATCTGCGGTACGGTAGCATTGGTTACGGCCTGAATCATGCGTGAGCCCTGCTTGATGATGCCCGCTTCTTCCTGCGCACGACCAACGAGAAAGCCGGTGGTGTTTTGCAGGTAGAGCAACGGGATCCGCGCCTGACAGCAGGCTTCGATGAAGCGCGTCGCCTTGGTGGCGCCATCGGCATCGATGGGTCCGTTGTTGGTGATGATGCCGAGCGGATGGCCCTCGAGCTGCGCATTGCCGCAGACGGTCGCCGAGCCGTATCCCGCGCTGAATTCGATGAATGCCGAGTCGTCGACTAGCCGGAGGATGACTTCGCGCATGTCGATCGGTCGACGATGGTCGGTGGACATGATGCCGAGCAGTTCCGCTGGATCGTGTCGCGGTGCGGCGAATGCGGCTGCGACGCGAGGATCATCGCGGTTCCAACCAAGCGTGCCGATGAGTTCGCGGGCCATGCCAATGGCTTCACGATCGTCCTCAGCCAGATAGTGTCCGAGCCCCGATACCGTGGTGTGCATCTGCGCACCGCCGAGTTCCTCTTCCGTGGCCACCTCGCCGGTCGCAGCGAGCAATAGTGGGGGCCCGGCAAGAAACGCTCGCGATCGACCTCGTACCATGATGATGTAGTCCGACAGCCCGGTCTGATACGCACCACCGGCCGTAGAGGAGCCGTGGACCACCGTCACCACCGGCAAACCCGCGGCCGACAGACGAGCCAGATTGCGGAATAGGTTGCCGCCGTGTACGAACTCCTCGACGCGATAGGACAGCAGATTCGCACCGGCGCTCTCGACCAACTGTACGTAGGGAAGGTTGTTCTCGAGCGCAATCTCCTGTGCGCGAAGTTGCTTGTCGAGTCCGCGCGGTTGCAGTGCGCCTGCGTCGATACCGCTGTCGTTGACCGCCACCACGCAGCGTGTGCCGGCTACGCAGCCAATGCCGGTGATGACTCCGCCACCGGGCACGCTCTTGTCGGCATCCGGCGTGTCGAGGCGAAAGCCTGCCAGGGTGCTGAACTCGAGGAAAGGTGCGCCGGCATCGAGCAGCAAGGCAAGCCGGTCGCGCGGCAGTAATTGACCACGCCGTTCGAAGCGCGCCGCTGCCGCGGCCGAGGCGTCGCGAGTGCGTTGCTCAAGCTTTCGAAGTCGCGACAATTGCCCGAGCATGTGATCGCGGGCTGCAGCAAACACCGTGGAGTTCGGAGCGATGGTCGATTCGAAGCGATTCATCGGTTGGGCCTCAGTACCAGTTGCAACACCGTATCGACCAGGTCGTCGAAGGACATCGGGCCACGCGGATCGAACCAGGTGTTGCTCCAGCTGATCATTCCGGCGATCAGCCGGCGCAGCACGAACGGATCGACACGGATCAGCGCGTGCTTTGCCGCATCCTGCAGCACGTCGAGCCACAAGGCTTCGTAGATCTTGCGAAGCGCCAGCACTTCGACTTGCCGATCTTTGGATAGCGAGTCCCAGCAGTGGACCAGCACCGCCATCGCTTCGCGCGTATCGCCTACGATGGATTCGAGTTCGCAGGCGATCAGTGCTCGCAGTCGTGCCTGCGGGTCACGGGCTGCCGCGAGCGCGGCGGTCATACGTTCCGTGTTGAAACGGATCACATCGATCATCACCGCCTTGAGGATGTCCTCCTTGCTGGCGAAGTGATGGAAGAGGCTGCCTGACTGAATGCCGACCGCGGCTGCGATGTCGCGCACCGTCGTGCGTTCGTAGCCGCGTTCGCGAAAAAGCCGACCAGCAGCCGAGAGCAACTTGCCGCGGGGCGTGTCTTCCATGCCCTTGACGAGGGGCGTGCGACGGCGTTTTCGGCGGGCGTTTGCCATGTGATCGGACCTGCAAAAATGGCGGTGAAGTAACGATTGCTAAACCAAGCGCTTGCTTGGTAGTGTAGGGCGCAGCAGACGGAGAGGCCAGCCCCCCCGGCGGGGTTCGTTGGCGGCAGTCGGGGTGGTCACAGACAGGAAGGGTGGTCATGGAGCACCGCAACATACGCATCGGCTGCGCGGCGGCCTTCTGGGGAGACAGCAACGCCGCCGCAGCACAGCTTGTGCATCGCGGGGAGCTCGATTATCTGGTGTTCGACTATCTGGCGGAGATCACCATGTCGATCCTCGCCGCCGCCCGGGCCCGTGATCCCGCCGCCGGCTATGCCACCGATTTCGTCACCGAGGTTATGGGACCTTTGGCCCGGGACATCGAGTCGCGTCGCATCCGCGTGATTGCCAACGCGGGCGGCGTCAACCCGCACGCCTGTCGTGCGGCGCTGCAGCGCACGTTCGAATCAGTCGGGGTGAAGCTGCGCATTGCGGTAGTCACGGGTGACGATCTGCAATCGCGACGGGGTGCCATCGATGCCGTGCAACAGGGCATCGACGATGGGCCCACGCTGCCGCCACAGACCTTGAGCCTTAATGCCTATCTCGGCGCGCTGCCCATCGCGCTCGCGCTGGCGCGCGGCGCCGATGTGGTCATCACCGGCCGCATCGCCGACAGTGCGCTCGTGCTCGGTCCGTTGCTGCATGAGTTCGGCTGGTCAACCGACGACTACGACCGACTGGCGCAAGGGTCTCTCGCGGGTCACGTCATCGAATGTGGTGCCCAATGCACAGGGGGCAACTTCACTGACTGGGAGTCGGTGCCGGGCTATGCGGACATGGGATTTCCCATTATCGAGTGCTCGGCCGACGGTAGTTTCGTCGTCGGCAAGCCTGCGGGCACCGGCGGGCTGGTGTCACCCTTGACGGTAGCCGAACAGATCCTCTATGAAATCGGTGATCCGCGCGCATACTTGTTGCCCGACGTCGTTTGCGACTTTACGACGGTGACTCTCGATCAGGTCGGCCCCGATAGCGTGCGCGTGACGGGCGCGCGCGGCCTGCCGCCCACCGCCACCTACAAATGCAGCGCCACCTGGCTCGACGGCCATCGCATAACGGCTACGTTCATGATGGGCGGCATTGACGCCTCCCGCAAAGCCGCGCGCGTGGCGGCGGCGATCCTCGAGCGGGTACGACGTCTGCTCGGCGAGCGCGGTCTAGCAGATTTCCGCGAGACCCACGTCGAGCTGCTCGGTACCGAGACGACCTACGGTGCACAGTCCCGGGCCTGTGCAACGCGCGAAGTCGTGGTGAAGATTGCCTGCGTACACGATGAGCCACGCGCCTTGCGAATCTTCGCCCGAGAGATCGCGCAGGCGAGCACCGGCATGGCGCCCGGACTTACGGGCTTGCTCGGCGGTCGACCGAAAGACAGCCCGCGCGTGCGACTGCATTCCTGCCTCGTGCCGAAAACTGCGGTAACCATAGAGGTCGATCTTGATGGCGAGGTTCAGGTGTGTTCGGTGCCGACGGCTGGTGGTTTCGATCCTGAAGGTCTCATGCCTGCCGAGGCGTTAGTCGTGGAGGAGCATTCGCCGTCGGCGGCGAGCACAGACTGTCGCACCGTGCCGCTCGCGGAACTGGCCGTGGCGCGCTCGGGTGATAAGGGCAATCACGCCAATATCGGCGTCATTGCTCGTGATGCGCGTTATCTCCCGTGGCTGCGCGCTGCGCTAAGCGAGTTGGCCGTCGCCGACTTCATGCGGCATGTTCTCGATCCGGTGTCGGGAAAAGTCACCCGCTGGGAACTGCCCGGTCTTGGCGCGTTCAACTTCCTGCTGCGTAATGCGTTGGGTGGTGGCGGCATCGCCAGCCTGCGCATCGATCCGCAAGGCAAAGCTTTCGCGCAGCAGTTGCTGGATTTCCCAGTGCCGGTTCCCGTCGCGCTGCTCGACGCCGTGCGTGATCGCGCCGAGTCGGCTTAGTCACCCACAAAATCGACGAGTGCGATGGCCTCGGCGACCTGTGCGCCCGCGGTGACGTGAACGGCCTGCACGATGCCGTCGGCCGGAGCACAGATGACATGTTCCATCTTCATCGCTTCGATTGCGAGCAAGGCGGCACCGCGTTGGACTCGGTCACCGGCCTTGACGTTGACGAACACGACTCGTCCCGGCATCGGTGAGCGCAAGCCGCCCTCGGGTCCCTCCTGCGCATCCACCGGCTCGCGCGGGTCGAGGATACGCACGCTCGCCTGTCGACCATCGGCCCGCACGTGAACGACCGGCAGTTCGAGGTGACAGAACGCCGATCGAACGACCCCATCGATGTCCAGTGCGAGCCGCTGCGTGTCGAGGGACCGTGCATCAACATGCGAGGCTTGCACGATGTAGACGCGATCGAGCGTGATGCGCCACCCGAGCGTGGTGTACTCGATCTCGACGTCGCGTTGCTCCGCGTCCGCTTCGAGCGACAATCTTCGGCGACAGGTGCCGGCGAGGCGAAATCCGTCGTGCGTATCCCAGGGTGATCGCTGCGAGTTGGCACCGAGATCGGATTCATGCTGCAGCAGCGCGGTGACTGCCGCGAGCCAGACGATGGCATCAAGCGGGGCGTCTTCCGTCATCAGCGACGGGTGCTCACGCTCAATGAGTTGCGTGTCGAGCACTGCGTCGCATACCGATCGGGTTTCGATCAGACGTGCCAGGAATTGCAGGTTGTTGCGTGGCCCGACGAGGAAGGTCTCGCGCAGCGCGTGGCGCAGTCTCGTGAGAGCCTGTTCCCGATCCTCGCCGTAGACGATCAGCTTGGCGATCATCGCGTCATAAAACCCGGTGATGTCGTCGCCGGATTCGATGCCAGCATCGATCCGCAAGCCGGGTGTCGCCGGCGTTTGCCACAGGCGTACACGCCCCGGTGAAGGCAGGAATCCGCGAGAGGGATCTTCCGCGTACAGCCGCACCTCGATGGCGTGTCCGGTCAGTCGCAGCGCATCTTGCGCGAGCGGCAAGCGCTCGCCCGCCGCGATCCGCAGTTGCCACTCGACCAGATCCAGACCCGTGATCATCTCGGTGACGGGGTGTTCCACCTGCAGACGGGTATTCATCTCCATGAAATAGAAGCGGCCATCCGGCTCCACGATGAACTCGACCGTGCCTGCGCCCACATAGCCAACGCGCAGCGCGGCGTTGACTGCGGCCTGCCCCATGGCGGTTCGTCGTTCGGGAGTCATGCCGGGAGCAGGCGCTTCCTCGAGAACCTTCTGGTGGCGACGCTGGATCGAGCAGTCACGCTCGCCCAGATGGATGGCATTGCCGTGCATATCAGCAAACACCTGAATCTCGATATGGCGTGCCCGGACGATATAGCGCTCGAGCAGCACGCGCGGATCACCGAAGCTTGCGCTGGCTTCGCGCTGACAAGCCGCCAGCGCCGCGGCGAAATCTTCGGCGCGATCAACTCGTCGGATGCCTTTACCGCCGCCACCAGCGCTAGCCTTGATCAGCAGCGGATAGCCGATGCGGTCCGCCTCGGTTTGCAGCAGCGCCGCATCCTGCTCATCGCCGTGGTAGCCCGGTGTGAGCGGTACGCCGGCTCCCTCGAGCACGCGCTTCGAAGCAGACTTAGAGCCCATGGCCCGAATCGCGGCCGCGGGCGGACCGACGAAGCGCAGCCCCGCCGCTTCACAAGCCTCCGCGAACTCGGCGTTTTCTGAGAGAAAGCCATAACCCGGATGCACGGCCTCGGCGCCACTGCGACGGGCTGCATCCAGCAGTGCGTCGACATTCAGGTAGCTCTCGCGTGCGCTCGGCGGACCGATGCGCAAGGCGCGATCCGCCATGCGAACATGCAGCGCGTGCCGATCCGCGTCCGAGTACACGGCGACCGTTTCGATGCCGAGCCGGCGCGCCGTGCGGATAATCCGACAGGCGATTTCGCCACGATTGGCGATTAGTAGACGAGTGGGTAACTTGCTCATTATCGCCGCCAACCCGGCGTTTCGCCCGCCAGAATGGCGCGCATGCCCTCGATGCCTTCATCAGAGACGCGTGCATCCGCGATGCACTCCACGGTGCGCTGCGTCACCTCGGCGTTGATCGGTTTTCCCACCAACTCGCGCAGCAGGACTCGTGTCTCGCCGAGTGCCCGAGCGCCCGCTTCTCCCAGCGCGAGCGCCAGTGCTTCGATGCGCGCATCTAGCTGCTCTACGGCCACTACTTCGCTGACCAAGCCGCTGCGCAAAGCGGTCGAGGCATCAAATGCCTCCGCCGTAAGCATCTGCTGCAGTGCGGCGCGATAGCCCATCGCCCGCAGCACGTAGGGCGCAATCGTCGCCGGCACCAGGCCGATTTTCACCTCCGAGAAACAGAAGCGCGCATCGTCAGCGGCGACTGCGATGTCACAAGCGGCCACAAGCCCGGTCGCGCCCGCGTAACACGCTCCGTGCACGCGTGCGATGATGGGCGTTTTCATCGCGTCGATCTGCTGCAGCAGTCGCGCAAGGCAACCGGCCTCATCGATGTTCTGCTGACGATCGTAGTGGACGGCCTGCGCCATCCACTGCAAGTCTCCGCCTGCGCAAAACGCCTTGCCGCGACCGCCTAGCACCATGACGCGCACGGCTGGATCGGCGTCGAGCCTCTGCAGTAGTACGCCGAGTTCTTCGAGCAGCGGTTGGTGCAGCGCGTTGCGTCGATCGGGGCGGGCGAGCCAGATTCTGGCCACTCCCGCCGCAATGTCGCAGTCGATGAAGGTCGATGCAGTCGTCACGATAGACCTCACATGCGAAAGACGCCGAAGCGCGTATCCGCGATCGGTGCGTTGAGTGATGCGGCGAGAGCGAGCGCCAGCACGCGACGAGTGTCGACAGGATCGATGATGCCGTCGTCCCACAGGCGCGCGGTCGCATACAAAGGATGTCCCTGCGTTTCATACTGGCGTCGGATCGGCTCCATGAACGCCTCCTGTTCCTCGTCGCTCCATTGGCCGCCGCGCGCCTCGATGCCGTCGCGCCTGACGCGTGCCAGCACCTGCGCCGCCTGCTCGCCACCCATGACGCTGATACGCGCGTTGGGCCACATCCAGAGAAACCGCGCGCCGTAGGCGCGGCCGCACATCGCGTAGTTGCCGGCGCCGAAACTGCCGCCGATGACCACGGTGAATTTGGGCACCTGAGCGCAGGCGACGGCGGTGACCATCTTTGCGCCATGACGAGCGATGCCCTCGTTCTCGTACTTTCGTCCGACCATGAAGCCGGTAATGTTCTGCAGGAATAGCAGCGGAATGCGTCGCTGACAGGCGAGCTCGATGAAGTGCGCGCCCTTCTGCGCCGACTCGGAGAACAGGATACCGTTGTTGGCGATGATGCCGATAGGCATGCCCTCGACATGGGCGAAGCCGGTGACGAGTGTCGTGCCGAAGCGCGCCTTGAACTCCTCGAAATCGCTGTCGTCGACGAGTCGTGCAATGACCTCACGCACCTCAAAGGGCGTACGCAGGTCGGTCGGCATGAGACCGTAGAGGTCTTCGGCCGGGTAGCGCGGCGGCTTCGCCTCGCGCAGGGTCGGTCCCGCCGGTTTAGTCAGGTTGAGGGCGCCGACGATTCGTCGCGCGCGACCGAGCGCTTCGGCGTCGTTGGCGGCGAGGTGATCGACCACGCCGGACAATCGGGTGTGTACGTCGCCCCCACCGAGATCTTCGGCGGTGACTTCCTCGCCGGTTGCCGCCTTCACGAGTGGTGGCCCACCTAAAAAGATGGTTCCCTGATTACGCACGATGACCGACTCGTCGCTCATTGCGGGCACATAAGCGCCGCCCGCCGTGCAACTGCCGAGTACGACGGCAATCTGTGCGATGCCGGCCGCCGACATATTTGCCTGATTGAAGAAGATCCGGCCGAAGTGCTCACGATCGGCAAACACTTCATCCTGATTGGGCAGATTCGCGCCACCCGAATCGACCAGATAGATGCAGGGCAGACGATTTTCGCGGGCGATGTCCTGCGCGCGCAGGTGTTTTTTGACCGTTATCGGGTAGTAGGTCCCGCCCTTGACGGTGGCATCGTTGCAGACGATGACGCACTCACGGCCGGCTACTCGGCCGATGCCTGTGATCAGCCCTGCGCCCGGGGCCTCGCCACCGTACATGCCGTGGGCCGCGAGCGGCGACAGTTCGAGAAAAGGCGTGCCGGGGTCGAGCAACAGATCAATGCGCTCTCGTGGCAGCAGCTTGCCGCGCGCCACATGTTTTGTCCGCGCGGCCTCGCCGCCGCCCTGAGCGACCTCGTCGAGTCGTTGCCGCAGTTGCGCTACCAGCTCACGCATGCCGGCGGCGCGCGCGGCGAACTGCTCGCTGCTCCGATCGATGGTTGATTCGATGACTGCCATGCCTGCCTGCCAGGTAGAGAGGCGCCTGCCGAAAAGCGCCAGTGGATAAAATCCAAAGGTTGACGTATTGTCGGACAATACTACCGTTATGTATCGAGAGGCAACCGTATGTCCGCTGCCGACACCGCATTCCTCGACCCCCTGCACGACGACACACTCGCGGAAGTGCGCGCCAGCGTGCGGCGCTTCGCCGTCGAGCAGGTGGCGCCCCATGCCGCTGCCATCGATCAGCAAAACGAGTTTCCACGCACGTTATGGCGCCAGCTCGGTGAGCAGGGATTGCTCGGAATGACGGTACCCGCCCGCTGGGGCGGCAGTGATCTTGGTTACCTTGCGCACATCGTGGCGATGGAGGAGATCTCCCGCGCTTCGGCGTCCGTGGGGCTCAGTTACGGCGCGCATTCGAACCTGTGCGTCAACCAGATCCGGCTCAACGGCACTGATGCGCAGCGCGATCGGTATTTGCCTGCTCTGGTGAGCGGCGAGCACATCGGGGCGCTCGCCATGTCGGAGCCTGGCGCGGGGTCCGACGTGATGTCCATGCAACTGCGGGCAGAGCGACGCGACGACGTCTTCGTGCTCAACGGACGCAAGATGTGGATCACCAACGGACCCGACGCCGACGTCTACGTCATCTACGCACGAACCCAGCCTAGCGGCGGTTCCAAGGGTGTGACCGCGCTCATCGTCGAGCGCGATTCGCCGGGTTTCTCGCGTTCGCCAAAACTCGACAAACTCGGAATGCGCGGCTCGAACACCTGCGAGCTGGTCTTCGACGATGTCCAGGTGCCGCTCGGCAACGTGCTCGGCGAGGTGGACCGGGGCACACGGGTGCTGATGAGCGGGCTCGATTTCGAGCGTGCCGTGCTGGCGGGTGGCTCACTCGGCATCATGGCCGCCGCACTCGATCTGGTGCTGCCTTACGTCCGCGAGCGGCGCCAGTTCGGTGCGCCGATCGGCAGTTTTCAGTTGATGCAGGCCAAGATCGCCGATATGTACACCGATTTCGCCGCGGCACGTTCGCTCGTCTATGCGGTAGGTCGGGCCTGCGATGCCGGTCAGGTTCGTCGGCACGATGCTGCAGCGGCGATTTTGTTTGCGGCTGAGAAAGCGACCAAGATGGCGCTCGAAGCCATCCAGTGCCTGGGTGGCAACGGCTACATCAACGACTATCCGGCAGGGCGCCTGCTGCGCGATGCGAAACTCTATGAGATCGGCGCGGGGACCCAGGAAATCCGCCGCATGCTGATCGGTCGCGAACTCATCGAGAAGCACGCCTGATCAATATGCGTCCGGAAACCACACTGATGTCCGATCCATTCGTTACGCTCAAGATCGAACCGGCCTATCGCAAGGTGGCCACCACGCTCATCGAGCACATCACCTCGGGCACGCTCAAACTCGGTGAGCGACTTCCCTCGGAGCTCGAGCTCGCCCGTCGTCTCGGCGTGCATCGATCCACCGTGCGCGAGGCTTTGCGCGAGCTTGAGTCCGGCGGTCTGCTGCGTCGAGAGCGCGGATCCAAACTGATGATGGTCAGCCGTCCCGACCGACAAGTCGTTGCCGATGGCGTAAGTCGTGCGCTGACGCTGCACGAGGCGACCGTGGCCGAGGTGTGGGAAGCGCTCACGGTTATCGAGCCCATGGTGGCGGAGTTGGCTGCGCGACGTCGCAGCAAGGTGGCGCTGCAGGCACTGACGGCTACCGTGGATCGGGCCGGGAATCCGGATACCGCGCAGGCTGCGGGACAGGCTGCGGAGTTTTTTCGCGTGCTCGCGCTGGCCGCAGGCAACAGCGTGTTGTCACTGAGTCAGGAGCCGCTGTTGCAACTGCTCGATTCGTCGCTCCGGCGACTCGTCGAGATCGTGCCGCAGGCGCGTTCCCGTATTGCGGCGGCGCAACGGCGCATCGTCGAGGCCATCGAGCGGGGCGACGCCACGGCGGCGCGTGAGTGGTGTGAGAAACACATCCGCGACTATCGGCGGGGTTTCGAGATCGCGGCGATCGACCTAACCCAGCCGATTGCCGCCACCGTTGCGGCGAACGCCAGCCCTGTCCGGCGTGTGCGTAAACCTGCGCGTCGAGCGACGGCTGCAGCCGGCTAGCTCCTGCCGGCTCAACTGCGCATGCGTGCGCCGCTTGGATCGTAGGCCGGCGCATCCAGCAGTCGTGCCTGGCAAGTTTCGCCGACCACATCGACGGTGAGGCCTGGCAGTTCACCCCGCGCAGACTGCGCCGCAGCGACGACGTCCCGGTCGACGTAGGCGAGCGCGAGGCTTTGTTTCACCCAGTGACCGTAGGCACCTGAGGTGGTGTAGCCGACAAGTCGGCCGGCGAGTTTCACCGGCTCGAAACCGGAGGCGTCGGCATCCGTCGTCACGATCGCGAGGGTGACGAGTGTTCGCGACGCAGGATTGCCGCGCTCTCTTAGCGCCGCTTCACGGCCAATGAAATCGCCCTTGTCAAAGGCGATGTGTCGATCGAGCCCACACATTCCGGGCGTGATCGACTGGGTAAACTCAGTCGACCAGATGCCGAAGCTTTTTTCGAGACGTAGCGAGTCGAGCGCGCGATTACCAACGTTACGCAGACCGCGTGCGCGTCCGGAATCCATCAGCGCGTGATACAGCATCCGCTGCTGCGTTGCCGGCACATAGAGCTCGTAGCCGAGTTCTCCGGTGAGCGACAGTCGCGCCACGACACCGCGGCCGAGCCCAATGCCCATCTCGGCACAAGACAAGAAAGGGAAGCCGGCATTCGACAGATCTCGTTCGACAAGCGGCTGCACGATGTCTCGCGCGAGCGGACCTGACAGCGCGAATCCCGACCACGTGTCGCTGAGGTTGCGCAACGTTACGCCATCCGGTGGCAGCAAGTCGTCGAACCAGCGACCGTGCCACTGCTGCAGATAGTATGAGCCGATCAACCAAAATCGATCCTCAGCCAGACGGCTGACGGTCAGGTCACCCATCAGTTTGCCGCCGAAGCCGAGCATCGGTGCGAGCCGCACGCGGCCGACCGCGGGCAGACGGGAGGCCAGCACTCGATCGAGCCAAGCTGCTGAGCCAGGGCCACTGACTTCGTAGCGTGCGTACACGGCGGCATCAAACATGCCTGCTGCTTCACGGGTGGCGCAAACTTCTTCCGCGACGAAGGCGTGCGCGTTCGAGCGACGCACGGTCAGATTTTCAATGAAGTCTGCGCGACCACGTGCGAAGAACTGGGGCGTTTCCATACCCCAGTTGCAGCCGAATCGAGCCCCGTCCGCGGCGAGCTGATCGTGGACCGGAGATGTCTTGAGCGGTCGGCCGGCGGGCAGCTCTTCGTTCGGGTAGGAGATTACGAATCGCCGCGCGTAGAACTGACGCGTCGTATCGCGCAGGTAGCGCTCCTCGGCGGCAAACGCCCCGTAGCGCGCCACGTCCATGCCGAAGATGTCATAGCCCGGATCGCCCTCGGTCATCCAGCGAGCCAGCGTCAGACCGATCGCGCCGCCCTGCGAGAAACCGCCCATGCAACCGCAAGCCACCCAGTAATTGCGCCGACCCGGCACCGGACCGACGAGTGGATTTCCATCCGGTGTGAACGTGAACGCGCCGTTCACCCAGCGCTTGATGCCGACTTCGGCGAGTGCCGGAAAGCGCGCGAAGCCGATCTCGAGTTCCGGCAGGATGCGATCGACGTCGGGCGGCAGCAGATCCATGCCGTAATCCCACGGCGCGCCCTCGCTGCGCCAATGCTGCGGCTTACGTTCGTAAACACCCAGCAGTGCGCCTTTGCCAAGCGGTTGCAGATACGTGAAGCCCTCGAGGTCGGTGACCGAGACGATCTCGCGATCGAGCGCGGCCAGCACCGGTACGTCGTCAGTAACGAGGTAATGATGCGACATCGGCGTCACCGGCAGATTGAGTCCGACCATGTGACCCACGCGCCGCGCCCAGAGTCCGGCAGCGTTGACCACGTGTTCGGCTACGATTCGCCCCTGCTCGGTATCGAGTTCCCACTGGCCATCAGACCGTTGCTGCAAGCCAAGTACGCGATTGCGTAGGATGATGTCTGCACCGCGCTTGCGGGCAGCGATGGCGAAGGCATGTGTGGCGCCGTGTGCATCCACATAGCCCTCGTGTGCGTCGAACAGACCACCCTTGAGGCCACGCGGATCGACGAGCGGACACATTTCCTTGATTTGCTCTGGAGAGACCAAGGTCGTCTCCATATCCATGGTCTCGTACATCGCACGCTCGGCCTTGAGCATCTGCCAGCGTTCCTCGGAGGCGGCGAGACTGACACCGCCGGTCATGTGCATCCCGACGCTTTGCCCACTCTCGCGTTCGATGTCCTCGTACAGACTGATCGTATAGCCCTGCAACGCGGCGATGTTCGGATCGTCGTTGAGGGCATGGAAGCCGGCCGCGGCGTGCCAGGTCGATCCGGCGGTGAGTTCGCTGCGCTCGATGAGCGCCACATCGCTCCAGCCATGCCGCGCGAGGTGATACAGCACGCTGGCACCGACGATACCGCCGCCGATGACGACGACCCGATAGTGAGATTTCATGTCAAACCGCCTTTCCCGATGCACTCTACATGTTCGACCAGCCAACGCCAAAGCGCAGCCCCCCACGGTCGCTCGACGTGCAGACGCCAGCCATCGCCCCGTCGCATCAACGCCACCTGCAGACCTGCAAACAGCATGCGTGCCGATTCCGCAGGACGGTCGGTCGTGTCCGTGAAGGGATACTCGCTCGCAAGTTGCATCAGCATCGGCGCGTCACGACCCGCGACGTCGATGCCGAGGTAACCGTCGCTCAGTTCGCTCCGTACCACGCCATCCCTATCGCCGAGATGATCGAGCGTCGCACCCACTGACGCCTCACAGACGAGCAGCACGCTTTGGGGCGCGATGCGCAGGGCGTAGTTTGCCGTATCACTGGGTTCGCGCGGACCCACTACGTGCCGGATGCCGAGTTCGTTGAGCAGCGACTGAGTGCCCGCGCCGCTGAGGCGCCACACGGCAGGTAACTCGACAACGGCGAGTTGCAGTCGATCGCCGGCGACCCTCGCCTGTTGCCAATCCGGCGGTGCTGACCAGAACGCGCTACGGTCGAACCCGCTAGCGTCAAACATTGAGTCGTGCTCCGCTTGGATCGTAAAAACAGGGTGCTACCAGCGTGCCGCGATGCACCATACCGAAGTGTTCGAATTCGAGAGTCTCGCCATGACGCGACGCACCATTTTCGATCATCGCCAGCGCGACCGGTCGACCGACACCGACGCCCCAATGACTGCTGGAAATCCAGCCGATGCTGCGTCGTCGCCCCGCGCCGCGTTGAAGCGCGTGCGCACCGACGGGTAATGGCGCATCGCCTGTAGTGGCAACACCCACCAGCTGCCGACGATCGCCGCGTCGCGCGGCCGGCGTGTGCAGCGAGCGATCGCCGACGTAAGGATCTGTTCGCGTCTCACGAGCGCGACCCATGCCGATGTCGTGCGGCATAGTTTCGCCGTCGGTTTCGACACCGACCAGAATGAACCCCTTCTCGCAGCGCAGTGCGCCGAGCGCCTCGACGCCCATGGGCGTGGCGCCGGCTGCCCGTGCGCGTCGCCACAGTTCCTCGGCATTACCAGCCGGAACTGAGACTTCGTAGCAACGTTCGCCTGTGAAGCTGACGCGTGCGATCCGCGCCTCGCGTCCGCCGAACTTGCCCACCTGCGCCGTCATATGGGGAAAGGCACCATCGTCGAGATCGACGCTTAAGTCGAGTGTCGCCAGCACCTCGCGCGCTGCAGGCCCCGAGATCGCGAGCGTCGACCAGCGAGGTGTCGTGTCGTGGACATGTACGCGTGCGAGGTCGAAGTGGTCCTCGCGCCACGCTTCGAGGTGGGCCACCATTGCCGTGACGTGGCTGCTCGAGCAGGAAATCACGAATCGCTCCGACGAGGCTCGCAATACGACACCGTCGTCGAATACCGCGCCGCTTTCTGCAAGGGCGAGACCGTACCGCAAGCGTCCGGGCGCGAGGTTGGACATGCGGGTGTAGAACACGAAGTCGAGCAGGGCCGCGGCATCGGGCCCCAGTACTTCGATTTTGCCGAGAGTCGAAGCATCGAGGATCACGCATTCGGTCCGTGCCGCGGTGCACTCGCGCAGCATCGCATCCGTACCGTTGCCGTAGAGTGCCGGCCGCAACGTATCGCCGTAGCCGCGCAGTTCCGCACCCTCCTGCCGATGCACATTCTCGATGGCCAGTCGGCGCGCTGGTGCTTGCAGTTCACCGCGCCGCATCCCGGTAACGGCGGCGAGGGATACCGGAACGAAAGGCGGCCGGAACGTCGTCACTCCCGTCTCGGCGATGCTCTTGCCGGTGTGTTCGGCAAGCAGTGCGAGACCGTTGATGTTCGACGTTCGGCCTTGATCGTTCGCCATGCCGAGCGTCGTGTAGCGTTTGAGATGCTCCACGGCGCGAAAGTTTTCTCGAACGGCGAGCGCGACGTCTTTGGCGGTGACATCGTGCTGCAAGTCGACCCAGACACGTCGTGCGCCGTTGGCCATCCGCGTGTCCGGTGAACCACCCCAGTCGAAGGGTACATCCCTGCAGGTCGGTGCGTCGGCGACATTGCCGCCACCCGCCTCCGTGCCACCTGCCAAAGCCTCGGCGAGCGAGCGAGCTCCCTGCGCGCTACCGACCACGCACAACCCGGGAACAGCTTCGCCGGGCAACAGTGCGCCGCGGGCCGGATCCCAGCGCGGGCGCCCGCGTGCGTGGCAGTACAGGTGGATCAGCGGCGTCCAGCCGCCCGAGACAGCGAGTAGATCAGCTGACAGCGTCTTGCCGGATGACAGGCGGGCCCCGTGAACGCGGGACGAGCCGAGCGCGCGCTCGATGCGTTCGCCGGGGATGACGTCGAGCCCGAGGGCGCGGGCAGCGTCCATCGCCGGCGACTGCCGACGTGCATCGACGATGGTGCAGCGTGCACCGACTCCCGCGAAGGCCTGCGCTGTGGCGTAACTCGTGTCGTTGCCGGTGGCGAAGATCATGCGCTGCCCAGCCACCACGGCATAGCGGCGCAGATATTCGAGTGCTGCATCGGCGAGCATGACGCCGGGTCGGTCATTATCACCAAACAGCAGCGGTCGCTCCGTGACCCCGGTGGCCAGCACAATCTGTCGTGCACGGATCTGCCAGATGCTATCCGCATCCAAGCCACGCTCGTGCAGCACGATGGCGTTGTGATCATAGAGACCGACTGCCGTGGTGCACGTCAGCACCCGCGCACCGCCAGCAGTGAGCTCCGCAGTGACGCCCTCGGCCCACTGGGCACCAGACTGACCTTCGATCGAGGTGTCGTGCCAGAGCAGTGCACCGCCTGCACGGGTGCGTTGTTCGACGAGCAGAACGCTGCGTCCGCTGCGCAAGCCCGCTCGCGCCGCAGCCAGGCCTGCGGCGCCCGCACCGACGATGCACAAATCGACGTTCAGATGACGGTGTGGGCCAGCTTGCACGTGGCTGGTTGCATCGACCCGGCCGAGACCTGCCATCTTGCGTATGGATGGTTCGTAGAGGTGCCAGTTCGGCCACATGAAGGTCTTGTAGTAAAACCCGGCCGGAATAAAGCGTGCGAAGCGGTCGATGATTGCCAGCAGATCGCGGCGTGCCGTACCCCGCGCGTGGATCGAGGTCAGCCGCATTCCATCGCGTAGTGGTTCAAGCGTGGCACGGGCATTCGGATCGTGTCGTGTCGCGAGACGAAGATCGAGGATCGCGTTTGGTTCCTCGTGCTGTGCGCCGAGCAGACCTCGGGGCCGGTGATACTTGAAGCTGCGAGCCACAACCGGCACGTCCGCCGCGAGCAATGCGGACGCGATGGTGTCGCCCGCATAACCCGACAGTGCCAGGCCGTCGAAACTGAAGTCGAGTCTTCGACTCCGGTCGATTTCACCGCCGGTCTTCAGCCGTCGTTGGATGCTCATGATTGGATCATCACTTCATGGGTTCAGCGGTTCATCGGTTCCGCCGCGTGTATCTCGTGTGTCACGGTATTGCGACTGACCACCAGCCACCGTCCGCAGCCTGCGCGGTGTATCCAAAGTTCTCGTGCTGCCCCGCGGGCGTTGCTGCGCATCAAAAGGTACCGTGCCCACTGCTCGTCGCTGCAGTCGCGTGCGGGGCGCGGTTTGTCGGCATCACCGACGTAGTGGAATTCGGCATCAGAGCGCGGACCGCAATAGGGACAGGGAAAAATCTGCATGGTTAACTTCTCAGTGCGCGACGCCTGCGTGACCTTCGTCGACCAGTTCGCCGCGCGCGAACCGGCCATGATCGAACGGTTCTGACACGGGATGATGTCGGCCTGTGGCCAGCAGATGCGCGAGCAAGGTGCCGCCCGCCGGAATGGCTTTAAAGCCGCCCGTGCCCCACCCGCAGTTGAGATACAGACCCTCGACGGGAGCAGGGCCAATGATCGGCGAGTTGTCAGGCGACGTGTCCACCGTGCCGCCCCATTGCCGCATCAACTTTAATGTCGAGAAGCTGGGGAACATCTCGAGCAAAGGTGCTACGACCGACTGCGTGATGTGAAATCCGCCGCGTTGCGCGTACGAGGGCGAGCGATCGAGATTGCCGCCCATCACCAGCTCGCCTTTGTCAGATTGGCTGATATAGGACCCCGTTGAAGTGGATAGAGACACCATATTCAGGCAGGGCTTCACGGGCTCGCTCACCATCGCCTGCAAGGTGTAGCTCTGCAGCGGCAACTCGAAACCCGCAAGACTCGCAAGTACCGAAGAATGACCGGCGACGGCCAGTCCAAAGCGCTCGGCACGGATGTTTCCGCGGTTAGTGTGGACGGCGACGATGCGTCCTTGCTCACGAAGGAATCCGCGCACCTCGCAGTTCTGGATGATGTGGACACCGCGTGCCGCGGCTGCGCGCGCGTAACCCCAGGCGACGGCATCGTGTCTGGCGGTCCCGGCTCGTCGCTGCAGCAATGCGCCGCAAATCGGCCAGCGCGAGCGCGGTGAGGCGTCGAGCAGCGGCTCGCGACGCAGTGTTTCTGCCCGATCGATGACCTCGATATCCACGCCGTTGATGCGCATTGCATTGGCCGCGCGCATCATCGTTTCGAGTTCGGGCTGATCGTGCGCGATCTCCATCATGCCGCGCTGCGAGAACATGATGTTGTAGTTGAGCTCCTGCGCCAGTGACTCGTAGAGCGATACCGAAAGGTCGTACAACGCGGCGCTCTGTGGATGGAAGTAGTTTGAGCGGATGATGGTGGTGTTACGTCCCGTGTTACCACCGCCGATCCAGCCCTTCTCGATCACAGCCACGTTGGTGATGCCATGGGTTTGGGCGAGGTAGTAGGCGGTGGCGAGACCATGTCCACCGCCACCTATGATGAGGATGTCGTATGCGGCAGCGGGGTCACGGTCCTCCCATGCCGGCGTCCAGCCTTGCTGGCCACGCAGCGCTTCGCGCAGCAATCGCCAGCCCGAGTAAGGTGTGAGTCGCGGTGTCTGCGCCACCCTAGGACTCCGCAGCCGCCTTCGAGGCGTGTCGGGAGCACAGCAAGACGAGACCGAGTGCTGCGGTCGCAGCGATCACCGAGGTCCAGCCGATGCTTGAATAGGCGCCGGTGATGCCGAGGATTCCACCAGCGAGCGCCGGCGCCATCGCCGAGCCGATGTTGTTGAAGCCGCGACTGGCTCCGGCGACGCGACCGGTGCGGTCGATCACCGCCGCGAGGCCGAGCAGGTAGGGCATGCCGAAGAGCAGTGCGGCGCTTGATGTCGAGATGCCGAGGACGAAGAGCGCGGGCGTGGTCGCGTGGGTGGCGAGCCAGCCGCTCCAACCGAGCAGTACGCAACTGAGCACGAGGGGCGGCAGTCGACCGGTGCGTGTTCCGAGACGTTCGGCCGCAACCGGGCCGACCAGCGCGAGGATCGACCCTGCGGCGAATGCCTGACCGTAGGCCGCGGGTGTCATGCCGATGTTGGTGGCAATGCGCTCAAGGTAGACCCAATAGGCGTTGGCGGCTACCGAGTACAGCGCGATCGCGGCGCAGATCGAGGCGGACTGCAGCGATAGCGGGCCTGTGCTTCGCGTTAGGGCGCTCTGCACGACGGTAGCCTGGTCGGATAAAGCGGGAACGGCAGGCAGCGCGAGCAGCGGCAGACAGGCGATGCCGAGGAACAGCAGCCGCGCATCCTGCCCGGCCATCACGCTTGGGAGCAGAAGAAAGAACGCCAGCGTCATGAGCACCACAGCGATGAACACGCGCGCAAAGGCCCGGTCGGGGTCCGCCGTGCGCGCGATCGCGGCGGTCGCCACCGCCGCAGCGATGCCTTCGCCAAGCCCCGCAAGCACGCGACCGGTGATCAGCGACCAGACCTCCGGTTGCCAGGCGCTGCACAGATTGCCGGCGAATACCAACATCAAGGCGAGCGTAGCGCCCCGCCGCGGACTGAGCGTGGCGAGCCATGGCGACAAACCGATCGCGGCCACTGCGAAAGACCCGAGCTGGATAGCCATGATGATCCCAGCGAACGCCTCGCCGATGGCGTAGGTCGCTGCCATGGGTCCGAGCAGCAGAGGCATGAGATATCCACCCGCCTCGGCGCAGAGGAACACGACGCCCGCCGGCCACAGCGCCGAACGCGAGGTCGCGCCTGCCAGCGGGTCTCCCGCCGGCTCCTCGGTGTTCGAATGTGGTCGCGACATGGTGTCACCGGCGAGGTTGCTGCGCAGAACAGCCGCGACACTGCCAGTGCAGTTGAGGTGACGTCAAGTATCGACCCGCGATGCCTAATCACCGGTCCGTTATCCAAAGGATCTCGTCTCCTGGTCGCAAACTTGATTTAGACTCAAGTTCTGTCGAAAGCATATCTGTGGCGGAGGTCGGTCATGGCAGAGGGCGTCGAAGTGTTGAGGCGCGCGCGCGCGGCACGGCGGGCGGCGAGATCCAAACTCGGCACAGCAAAGCTCGGGCAGATCCGTCGTCGCTTGCCACCGGTCGACCTGCTGAGCCTGGAGGCTGTCGAACTCATAGAGCAAGCCGCGGAGGACATCCTGCAGGAAATCGGCATCGAATTCCGCCGCGATCCGCCGTCCTTGGAACTGTGGCGTGCGGCGGGTGCCGACGTCGACGGTGAGAGGGTGCGCATTCCGAAAGGCATGTGTCGATCACTGTTGAAGACGGCACCGCCGGAATTCACGCTGCATGCCCGTGACCCACGCCGCAACCTACTCATCGGTGGCGACGCCACGACGTTTGGTCCTGTCGCAGGTCCGCCGTTCGTCTCCGATCTCGATCGTGGTCGTCGCTACGGCACCATCGGCGACGTGGTCAATCTGGTCAAACTGACGCACATGGCGCCCGCCCTGCATTTCACCGGCATCAGCGCTTGCGAACCGATGGATTTGCCGCCCAACAAGCGTCATCTCGATGTGCAATACGCGGCGTTCCGCTGGAGCGACCAAGCCTGCGAAGGCACACCCGAGACGCCGGGGCACGCTGCCGATGCAATCGCGATGGCCGATATCGTATTCGGCGACGGGGCGCTAGAGACTCAGCCGGTACTGCTCGGCAACATCAACTCGAATTCGCCATTGACCTTCGACGGGCGCATGCTTGGTTCGCTGCGCGCGTTTGCTTCGCGCAATCAGGGTTGCATCATCGTGCCCGCGGTGCTGGCCGGTGCGATGGGGCCGGTTACAGTCGCTGGATGCGTCGCCGAGATCCTCGCCGAGACGATGGCAGGGATGGCGCTGACTCAACTGGTGCGACCGGGTTCGCCGGTCATCATGGGTTCCTTCTGTGGCGCGGTCTCGATGCGCAGCGGCTCACCGATGTTCGGCACTGCGGAGGCGACGCAGATGATTTTTGCCACCGCCCAATTGGCGCGGCGTCTCGGTGTGCCGTGCCGCACGGGCGGTGCGCTATGTTCTTCGAAGGTTGCCGATGCGCAAGCCGGCTACGAAACCGCCAATACCTTGCTGCCGACGCTGCTCGCCGGCGCACACCTCGTCACGCACGCAGCCGGTTGGCTCGAGTCGGGCCTCGTCGTCTCCTACGAGAAGTTCGTGATGGACATCGACCAGCTGGCGATGCTGCAGTCGCTGGCCGCTGGGATCGACGTCAGCCCGCGAGGGCTGGCGCTCGATGCCATCCGCGAGGTGGGCCCCGGCAACCATTTCTTTGGATGTGCCCACACTCAGGCCAATTTCGAGCAGGCGTTCCACCACTCGAATATCGCTGATTACTCCGCCTACGAGCAGTGGTCGGCCGAGGGGCGGCTGACCGCGGAGCAGCGCGCCAACCAGGTCTGGAAGCAGATGCTCGCCGAGTACGTCGATCCCGGAATCGACCCCTCTGTGGACGAGGCACTGCGCGAGTTTTGCCAGCGGCGCAGGGCGGTACTGACCGACGAGGTGCTCGAGGAGTGACGGCGGCCGCCCGGACTATGGTTATACTCGTGCGCCAAGGAGGGGCAACGTCCTCCGCCCTGGTCACGCAGCGATGCCCAAGAAAAAATCAGCCCCGCGGCCGACGCCGACGCGGTACACCGATGTCGATCAACTGACCCTTGTCAGCTTGCGGCGGAGACCCAGCCAACAGCGGGGGTCGCAACGCGTCGTGGACGTGTTAGATGCCTTCGAGCGTCTGTTGCAGCGCAAGCGGTGCGAGCAGATCACGATGGATGACCTGTCGCGGACGGCTGGAATCCAGATCGGCAGTCTTTATCACTTCTTCCCGGATATGACGTCGGTCATCCTCACCGTGCTTGAGCGCGCCCTAGCGGACGAAGCCGCCGCCTTCGAAGCCCAACCGGGTGACGAAAAGCTCGATTTCGTCGCATATCTGGCAGCGATCGAACGGCGGATGACCTTGGTCTGGCGCCGGCACGGCTCGTTGATCGGAGTGTTCTTTGCTTACCAGCGGCATCCTCTCATCTGGAAGATCACTCGCCAGCAGCGCGCCCGTACGGCGGCGCTTGTCGGCGCGAAACTGCGCCAGCTGATGCCTGGTCTGACACCGGGCCGCGCCCAGGAACTCGGGCAGATGATCGGCGTGGTGATGGCCGTACTCATCGATAACCTGGAGTTTCTGCCGGAGGCGGAGCGGCGCCGGTTGCGTACCGAGACGCGGTTGCTGCTCGGGCGCCATGTGGCAGCCGAGGGCGTCCCGGTCGAATCGGCCGCCGAAACCGCAGCGCACACGGGCCGCCAGTCTGTCGTCAGGCGTACTTCTCGCGCAGCACGGTCTTGAGGATCTTGCCGCTCGGATTGCGCGGAATCTCCTCGACGAACACCACCGACTTCGGGCACTTGTAGTGTGCGATTCGCTCGCGGGTGAAGGCGATCAACTCGCTTTCGCTCGCCGTCGTGCCGCCGCGCAGCGCGACACAGGCACGCACACTTTCGCCCCATGTCTCGTCGCGAATGCCGATCACCGCGACATCGCGTACCGCCGGGTGGGTGACGAGTACCTGCTCAACCTCTACGGGATACACGTTCTCGCCGCCCGTGATGATCATGTCCTTGATGCGATCGCTGACGTAGAGCAACCCGTCCGCCAAGTATCCGGCGTCGCCCGTGCGATACCAGCCCGGTCGTCCCTCGGGGAAGGCTTGCTGCGTGGCTTCGGGATCTTTGTAGTAGCCGTCGAAGTTCTGGCAGGAGCGCACCCAGATCTCGCCGACCGCCTCGTCACCGCAAATGACACCACTGCGCGGGTCGACGATACGCACCTCGAAGTGTGCTCCGGGATGTCCGGCCGCCTTGAGGATCTGCGGGTTCTCGAGCCCGCGTCGATGATCGTCGGGTTGTAGCAAGGCGATACAGCCGGACGACTCGGTCATGCCGTAGACCTGGCGCAGGGCACACGGCAGCGCTCGTACGCATCGGGTCAGCAGATCGAGCGAGATCGGCGAGCCCCCGTAGGCGATGCACTGCAGGCTGCGCAGATCGGTGGAGGCGAACGCCGGCGATGCCACGATGGCACCAAGCATGGTGGGTACCATGAACGTGTCCGTGACCGAATAGCGCGCGATGCTGGCGAGGAAATCCGTCGGATCAAACGCTGCCCGCGTCACCACCGTACCGCCGAGACCGAGCACCCATAGCGCATTCACGAGGCCCGAGACGTGGAACGTGGGTAAAACGTTGAGGTGTACGGTGTCTGAACCCTTGAAGCCAAACGGCCCGGTCCAGTGACGAATGTGCGCGAGCACGCCCTCGTGCGTCACAGACACCGCTTTAGGTCGACCGGTGGTGCCGGAGGAGAACATGCAAAACGCCACCGAGTTGCTGGGCATCCGTACGCCGGGGTCTTCGCCACGTTGATGCGCCGCCCACGGGCCGAGCTGTGTCGCGAGGTCCGGGCCATCAACCAGCAGTACGGTCATCCTCGAGCCGAGCGATAGTTCGGCGAGTCCTTCAGCGACGCCGGCATCGGACACCAGTACTTTGGGATCGACGAGACGGATGGCGTAGTCGATCTCGCCGGGTTTGAGTCGCCAGTTGAGCGGCACGGATATCGCACCGCATTTGGCGGCGGCCACGGACAACAGCAAGCATGCGCCAAGACTACGGGTGAGGCATGCAACCGTATCGCCCTCTCCAACGCCCGCTGCGATCAAGCCATTGGCGATGCGGTTGGTTTCGTCATCAAGTTGCCCGAATGTCCACTCGCGGTCCGGTTCGACGAACGCCCTGCGCACAGGCGCCTGTTGGGCCTGAGTACGAATGATGTCGGCGATGGAATCGGTCTGCACGGGCGCTGCCTCCTATGCTGTGACGGAGATTAATTGCCAAGAAACAGAGTCTTGAGTTTCCCTCAATAAACGGCGGCAAGTCCAGCAGTCGCAATTCGGCTTTCCGGTAGCAGCGTGCTCTTGCCAAATAGCGAGCCGATGAGTTCCACGGCCAATCGTCCGGTTCGGTTGCATTGGTCAAATGCAGGGTTCAGTTCGACGACGTCGAGCGAGCCGAGCCGTCCCGTGTCGGCGACCATCTCCATGCAAAGCTGCGCCTCGCGGTAGGTCGGACCGCCCGGGACTGCGGTGGCGACGCCCGGCGCCAGTTCACCGTCAAGGAAATCCACATCCAGGCTGACGTGCAGATGCGTGTTCTCGTCGACGTCGGACAGAGCCCGCTGCATGACGAGGCGCATACCCAGCTCGTCGATGGTGCGCATATCGAAGACCATCACGCCATATTGGCGCAACAGGGCTCGCTCGCCTCGATCGACGCTACGGATGCCGATCTGGCGGATCTGCGACGGCGACAGTCGCGCGCGACCATCCGTTGTTGTCGCGAGTTCCGACGGTCCGAGGCCGCACAGACAAGCCACCGGCATGCCGTGCAGGTTGCCGCTCGGCGACAGGTCCGAAGTATTGAAATCAGGGTGCGCGTCGAACCAGAGGACGCGAAGATTTTTGCCGGTGCGACGACAATAATCTGCTGCTGCGCCGATGGAGCCGATCGCTAACGAATGGTCTCCGCCGAGCACAATGGGAATACGCCCATCCTCCAGTGCACGAGCCGTAGCCGAGTGCACCTCGGTCACCCAGGCTGTCACCTCTGCTAGGTGGCGGTGCCCCGCGATCGCGTCGCGTTCCGGGTTGTGGGGTCCGGCGAGATTGCCGCGATCCTCGACGTCGACGCCAAGCGTGCGCAGCGCTCGCTCGAGTCCGGCGACGCGGAGGGCGTCAGGGCCCATCGACGCACCGCGTGCGCCGCCACCCACGTCTGTCGGGGCGCCGATCAGCGCGGCCTTCGGTTCGTCGTTTGCGGGCGTCATGCCGCGCTGCGGCGACTTTGAGGGGCGCGCAACAACGAATGCAGATCCTTGGGATCACGCAGTGTCGGGATCAGATCGACCTCGCGGCCGCCGCCGTGCTGCCGATGCAGGCGATGCAGGTACCGTAAGGCAGAGAAGTCTTCAAGCGCAAAGCCAACCGAATCGAAGATGGTCACTTCCGCATTCGATGTACGGCCGCGCACCCGACCGGTCAGAACGTCGCTGAGTTCTATGACCTTGAATTGCGCGGGTAACTGCTGGATCTCGCCTTCGATACGTGATTGCGGTTCGTATTCGACGACGACTCGTGCGTCGGCGCGCAGCAGGATGCGGGCGTCGAGTTCGGTCTTGCCCGGGCAATCACCGCCGACGGCGTTCAGATGCATGCCCGGTTCAATCATCTCGGGCGTGAGGATGATCGCTTGGCGCTTGTCGGCCGTCACGGTGGTGACGATGTCGGCGCCTTGCACAGCCTCGGCGACACCGCTGCAGCGGACGACGGTGAGTCCCGGCAGCGCCATCGTGGCGAGGTTAGCCTGCAGTTTTTCGGTGGCCCGCAGGTCGGTGTCGAACAACCGCAACTCGCGGATACCCGCCAGCGAGTGGAAGGCGATCGCCTGGAATTCGCTCTGCGCGCCGTTGCCGATGAGAGCCATGCGGCGGCTGTCGGCCCGAGCGCAGACACGTGCCGCCAGCACTGACGTGGCAGCCGTGCGCAGCGCGGTAGTCACCGTCAGTTCCGACAGCAGCACCGGATAGCCTGTCGCCACGTCAGCGAGCACGCCGAAAGCGGTGACGGTCAG
>Ga0068877_10000172_pt1 | contig 56194 bp, 54 predicted proteins | sample NOAtaG_FD_66437 | JGI IMG/M metagenome (GOLD analysis project Ga0068877, IMG submission 66437) | Freshwater lake microbial communities from Lake Erie, under a cyanobacterial bloom - NOAA_Erie_Diel6S_1000h metaG | ecosystem: Environmental > Aquatic > Freshwater > Lake | place: USA: Ohio, Lake...
TCGGCGTGGCATCGTCGATGAGCGCCGGGCCGTAGGAATTGCCTGCCGCGCCGTGCCCGCCGCCGGCCTTGTAACTTGCGGGCGAAAAACGCCCGTGCAGCGCGCCGATGAGCCCGGCGACGATGACGATGGCGGGAAATGGCGTGTTGAATACGAGCATCGCCAGGAGCGCCGCCGCGGCGATGGCCCAGGGCACCGGTCCCTTCAGGGCACGCGTGCCGATACGATGCGCCGCCTGCAGCACGATGGCAGTGACCGCCGGCTTGATGCCGAAGAACAGACCCGCCACCAGCATGGTGTTCCCGAAGGCGATGTAGATCCACGACAGCGCGATCAGGATGAACAGCGACGGCAGCACGAACAGGGCACCCGCCACCACGCCGCCCCAGGTGCGATGCATCAGCCAGCCGATGTAGGTGGCCAGTTGCTGCGCCTCCGGCCCCGGCAGCACCATGCAATAGTTGAGGGCGTGGAGAAAGCGCTTCTCCGAGATCCAGCGCCGCCGCTCCACCAATTCCTGATGCATGATGGCGATCTGTCCGGCCGGCCCGCCGAAGCTGATGAAACCGAGCTTGAGCCAGAAGCGGAAGGCCTCCGCAAAGCTGATGGCTTTCGGTGCGCCGCCGGCCGGCGGATTGCCCGGACCGCGCATCAGAGGCCCGGAAAGGCCTTGGTCAGGAGCATGTTGAAGCGCACATGCGAGATCGCCTCGCCTTGTGTGCGCGCCGCCACGGGATCGAACCTGCGCGGCGGCAGCACATCCCAGGCGGCGCAGGCGGGCACTTCGTCCGACTCGCAATTGCCGAGCGAGACCAGCACGCCGTCCACCTCATAGAACTCGGCGCGGGCATAGAAGACGGGGAAGTTCATCTTTTCCATTCGCCCCAGTATAGGTGCGAAAGGCCCGGGGCCGTTTTCCTAGACCGGCTTGCGGATCGTCGCACCCAGGAGCGCCGACATGCCGTTGTGCCCGGCGCCCTCGTGGATCTCTTCGTCGTAGGTGGCGATCTCGAGGAACTGCCAGCCGCGGAATGCCTGCTTCACCATCGCTGCGGTGTAGAGGTGGTCGCGTTCGGGCGGGCCGCCGGTGCCATAGCCGAGCTGCTCGACACGATATCCCTGCAGGACGAGGAGGCCACCGGGCTTGAGCGCACGCTGGAACCATGCGAACAGATTCGCGCGCTCCTCAGGCGTGGCGAACTGGATGAAGATCGCCGCGATCACGTCGTAGGTTTGCGCGGGCCACTCGAGTTCGACCACATTGGCCACGGCGAAATCGACCTTGACCCCGCGGCTGGCCGCGAACTTGCGCGCCTTGGCGACCGCCACCGGAGAGAAATCGAGCGCATCTACTGCGAGGCCGCGCTCGGCCAGCCAGACGCTGTTGCGCCCCTCGCCGTCGGCCACCGACAGCGCGCGCCCGCGTCTGGGCAGCACGTCCGCCTTGGAGGCGAGGTAGGCGTTGGGCGCCTCGCCGAACAGGAAACCCGGCGCGCTGTAGCGGCCGTTCCAGCGCTCCAGCGCCTGTGCGTGGGTCTTGCGCGGGGCATGCCCGCCTGCGGATTGGCTCATGGTCGTGGCAGTCCTGGTCAGGTCTTGCGCAACAGGCGCATGTGCATGGGTCGCTCGAACCGGGCGCCGTCCGGACCGCAATGGGGCGCAAACGCGGCGCGCGCCTCGGCGAGGATCGCCTCGTCGATCTGGTGGTCGGCGAAGGTGGGGCGCATCAGGCGCTGCTCGAAATCGGCGAAATCGCGGAACACCATGGGCATGTCCACATGCAGGTCCGCGACCTGCACCCAGGCCCCCGAAGCCGCCGCGGCGTCGAGTGCCGCCTGCGCGGCCGCGCGCACCACCTCCTCGTCGTTGAAGATGCGCACCACGTCGTTGAAGTCTCCCGCATACACCGGCTCGGAGGAATACAGATGGCCGCCGGGCCGCAGCACGCGCGCGGCTTCCCCCAGCGCCTGCGACATCAGGTCCATGGGCACATGATGCAGCGACTTCAGCATCATCACCAGATCGAAGCTGGCGGCCGGGAACGGGATGGCCTGCGCGCCGGCGGCCACGAAGGTCAGGCCCGCCTGCGGATTGGCGAGGTTCTTGGCATGCTGACGCTCGTCGACCTCAAGCCCGGTGATGCGGTTGCCGGGCCGACGCTTGAGCAGCGCCCGTGCGACCCCGGCCGCGCCACAGCCGAGTTCGATGATGTCCTGGTTGTCGAGCGGAACGAGTTCGGCCAGCAGATCGAGCTCGTCATTGACCAGGCGCACGTTGGCGTTTGCGTTCACTGTGGCGTCTCCCCGGAATCGTGTATGAGCCCCGATTATCGCCCGACTGCCGCCGCCGCTCGGCAATGCGCCTACCGGCCCTGCAGGCGATACACGTACTCGATGAGGCTCAGGATGCGGCTGCGGGCGGCGGACTCGACATCGTGCGGCGGATAGTTCTCGAAATAGATCGAGCTTTGCATGCTGAACACCCGACCCCACACCTGCATTTCGCGCGGACCGTGGGCGGACACCTCCTGGCGGCCGTCGATGATCTGGTAGACGCGGTCGAACGGAAACACGCCCCGGTTGTTGCGGGCGAGCACCGTCAGGTCGGGCACCGGACGCACCAGCTGCGCCTTGAGCGGACCATCGCCCTTGCCACCTACGCCGTGGCACACGGCGCAGGCCGAGTCATACTGGAGCTTGCCCACATCGATGCGGTCGGCGGCCGCGCCATCTTGCGCCGTCGCCAGGCATGCGATTGCAAGCAGCAGTGTTTTCGCGGTGTTGCCCATGTTGGCCTCCATGATTGGCGTTGTGCGCGGCATTGGCGATATGCGCATTGCTGGCTCTGTGCGCTGACCGGCCGTGCCAGGCAGCCGGTCGCGCGGAAGAGGATGCAACGAAGAGGATGCACCCCCGTCGACCCGCGCGAATTGATCTGCCGCAAGCCGGGCGTTCGCGGCGCGGCTCTACAGGGTTTGGATAGCCGGCTTCGGGCGCGTGTGCCCCTCGATGGCCACGTGGCCCAAGGCGGGGTTTTCGAACACATTCATGGATTCGACGCGGTCGATGGCGGACGCTTGCACACGGGGCCCCGCGAATGCTGCCGCGCGCCCACGTTGCACGGCAGCACCGCGCCGATCCTGCTTTCGGCCAGGAGGGCCTGATGCGCGGCGCGCCTCAGCGCTTTTCCATCGGGCAGGTATTCATGCCGATCAGCGGATAGACCGGGCAGAAGCGCAACAGGCCCGTCAATAGCGGCACAACCCCGACATAACCCCACGCGCCGACCGTTCCGCTGGCCGCCAGCCCGATCAGCGCCAGTCCGGCCGTGACGCGCAATACCCGATCCATCGTTCCGACATTGGCTTTCATGCTTTTTCCCCCGTTGATTGAACTGCATGGATGCAAGGATTGCGCAGGCACGGGGCGAACCGCCCACCCGCGCCGGCCGCGATGGGACGCCGCATGCATCCCGGAGGCAATTTCAGACGCGGCTTCACGGACCGGGGGGCAGATGCTGCGCGACCCAGCGTTTGAGTTCGCCTGCGGGCATGGCGCCCGACACGCGTGCCACCTCCCGGCCCCGGTTGAACAGGATCAGTGTCGGAATGCTGCGAATGCCGAAGCCGGCGCTCGTGCGCGGCGCGGCTTCGGTATCGACCTTGGCGAAGCGTACGGTCGGCATGTCGCGGCTGGCCGCGGCGAAGTGCGGCGCCATCATCTTGCAGGGGCCGCACCACTCTGCCCAGAAATCGATCACCACCGGCAGGTCGCTTTCGTCCAGGAAGGGCCGCAGGTTTGCGTCATCCAGAATGGCCGGTTCGGCGGCGACCAGGGGCACCTTGCAACGACCGCATACCGGGCCGTCGGTCAGGCGCTCGTGCGGGACCCGATTGATGCTGTTGCAAGCCGCGCAGTACAAATGCATGACGCTCTCCTTTTCAGCAACCGCTCGCGGGGCCAAGCCCGCGCGGCATGCATGCCACCGGGCGCCACCGCGTCGATGCGCTTTTCATCAGGTTGGCGCCCATCAGGGCGACCTTGCGGACGCAAGCGCATCCGGCAACCCAACCGCCGCAACCCGGTTGCGCGCCCGTGACATGCTTTTCCTGGCCGGCATTTGTCATCCGTGATGGCTGCGTCGGAGAAAGTTTAGAAGCGCTGTAGTTCGATATTCAATATTATTTGTGCAAATACGCAAATAGTCAAGTTCGTAATTGACTAATTTAATTGCCAAGATGGCCCGAAGTGGGCATCATTGCGGCACCGCAAAATTGAGTCCGGCTCGCCATGGAAGGCATGTCCAACGAAGCGCTCCATCAGGTCGCGGCCTATTTCCAGGCGCTGTCGGAGCCGACACGCCTGAAAATCCTCAATCTGCTGCGCAGCGGCGAGCGCAATGTCGGCGAAATCGCCGAGGCCACCCGCTATACCGCGGCCAACGTCTCGCGCCACCTCACCCTTCTCACCAAGCATGGCCTGGTGGCGCGGGAAGGGCGCGGCAACGCGGTGTACTACCGCATCGCCGACGACTCCATCTACGCCCTGTGCGACCTGGTATGCGGCAACATCGCGCGCCAGTTCGAACGCACCGCGCGCGAACGCGAGGCCTTCGTGCGCAATCCGCGGCCGGCGGCGGCGGACTGAAGGCGCCGCCCCGGACGCGACTCGGCGCGAGACCGATCAGCACAGGCACCCGCTGCGCCCCACCCCATGAACCCGATCGAATGGCTGCCGGTCGCGGCCTCGCTGCTCATCCTGGCCGGACGCTATGTCTGGACCCTGAAGCGCAGCGAGGAGTTGCGGCTTTCCATCGCGTTGCGCCAGGCCTGGGTGCGGCGCATCCTGGCCGGCCCGGGCGCCGAAGTGTTGGCGGTGCAGACGGTGCGCAATTCCATCATGGCTTCTTCGCTCATGGCCACCACCGCCACGCTCGCGCTCATGGGCGTGATCACCATCGGGCACGCGCAGGTGGGCGCTCTGGGCCAACTGGCCAACCCCGCACGCGTCGAGTCCCTGCTGCACGCCCCGGAGGTGCGCCTGTTCCTGCCGATCGCGCTGCTGGCCGCCTGTGTGGTGCTGTTCTCCGGCGCGGTCCGCCTTTACCACCGTACCAGCTACTCGCTCGGTCTCTCCAAGGGCAGCAGCGACATGCATGACGCGGCCGAGGCGGCGGCCGTCGTCGAACTGACGCGCGCCGCCCGCCTCTACCGCAACGGCTGGCGCGCCTTCTACGGCGCCATCGCCACCGGCGCCTGGCTGGTGTCGGGCTGGATGATGCTCTTCACCACGCTCATCATCGTGGGCATCGACATCGCCGCCAGGATCGAGTGAGCCGCCCTGTTCCAACCCCGCCCCCGCACGCCATTCCCGCCACATCATGCGCCCGCACGCGGCGCGATCCCGCACCGGAGTCCCCATGAACACCTACAAGATCGCCTGCATCCCCGGCGACGGCATCGGCAAGGAAGTCATCCCCGCAGGCCAGGAGGTGCTGGAAGCGCTGGCCGCGGCGCAATCCGGCTTCAAGTTCGAGTTCGAGAGCTTTGGCTGGGGCGGCGACTGGTACCGCCGGCATGGCGCGATGATGCCGGCTGACGGCCTGGACGCGCTGCGCGGCAAGGACGCGATCCTGTTCGGCTCGGCCGGCGACCCGGACATTCCCGACCACATCACCCTGTGGGGCCTGCGCCTGAAGATCTGCCAGGGCTTCGATCAATACGCCAATGTGCGGCCGACGCGCATATTGCCGGGTATCGAGACGCCGCTGGCGAAGTGCGGGCGCGAAGATCTCGACTGGGTGATCGTGCGCGAGAATTCCGAAGGCGAATACTCCGGCATCGGCGGGCGCGCCCACCAGGGCCACCCCATCGAAGTCGCCACCGACGTATCGATGATGACGCGCGCCGGGGTGGAACGGGTGCAGCGCTACGCCTTCAGGCTGGCACAGTCGCGGCCGCGCAAGCTGCTGACGGTGATCACCAAGTCCAACGCGCAGCGCCACGCCATGGTGATGTGGGACGAGATCGCCGCGCAGGTCGCGAAGGAATTCCCGGACGTGAGATGGGACCGCGAACTGGTCGATGCCGCCACCGCGCGCATGGTCAACCGCCCCGCCTCGATGGATACCATCGTCGCCACCAACCTGCATGCCGACATCCTCTCCGACCTGGCCGCCGCGCTGGCCGGCAGCCTGGGCATCGCCCCCACCGGCAACATCGATCCGGAGCGCCGCTACCCCTCGATGTTCGAGCCGATCCACGGCTCGGCCTTCGACATCATGGGCAAGGGGCTGGCCAACCCGGTCGGCACGTTCTGGTCCTGCGTGATGCTGCTGGAGCACCTGGGCGAGACCGCCGCCGCGGCGCGCCTGATGGCCGCCATCGAATCCGTGACGGCGAACAAGGCGCTGCACACCGGCGACCTGGGCGGCACGGCAAAAACCGTCGACGTCACGCGCGCGGTGATCGCCGCCCTCGGGCACTGACCTGAAGGAGGCAGGCCGCGCCTCGCAGCACCGGCGCGCCCGCGGCACATGGCGCACCGGGCGGACCACGCCGGCGGTCGTGTGGATGGCACCGGGTCGGCGCGCCTCCATCGGCCTGCGCAGTGCGCGCATGGCGTCCCAGCGATCGACGTTCAGTTCAGGCGGTTGGCATACTCGCTGCGCGCGGTTTTGGCACGGTCCAGGGCGGCGGCAAGGTACGCGGCGGTGGGGCGCCCCCGCGCGGCCGCCTGCTGCAGCCAGAAGACCGCCTCGCCGCGATCGGCGCTCACCTGGGGGCCATAGATGTCGCTGCCGAGCAGCAGCATGACGCCGACGACCTCCTGGGCGCGGGCGTGGTCGCGGATCGCGGCCCAGTAGAAGAACTGGTAGGCCTCGCGGAATCGCCCGGCGGCATAGGCTGACTCGGCCTTGGCGACCGAGTCTTCCACGATCTCCACGTACGTATCGTCGTTCAGCAGCGCGACCTGCGCCCAATCAGGCGCGGCAGCGAGGTAGCCGGTGGCGCCTTCGGCGGACACCCAGCCCTGCGCCCCCCCTGGCGCGGAGACGAGCATCAGGGCGGTGGTGGCGGCGATGGCGAGCAGTTTGCGAGCGTTCATGATTCCCTCCGTTTCGGTTGCATTTGCTCCGGCTCCAAGCGGGCCGGTGCATGCATGATGGTCGGAGAGACTGCGGGCCGCTACCCGTCAGCGCGCCGCCGATGTGCGCAAACGCACCTGCGAACGCGCGGGTCGGGCAGACGCGTGAACTGCGTCACGCTCCACACCCGCGCAGCCGTGAACTGGTTCGCACGCGGCGGCAGCGGCGGCCGCGCATCCCGCCGGGCAGCGGCATGCCGGAGCTCAGGCGATGCTGTTCCACATCTCCATGTCGCGCTCGGCGGTCCAGATGCGCGGGTTCTTGATGCCGGAGGCCTCGTCGTAGGCGCGGCTCACATCGAAAGGCATGCAGTGTTCGTAGATCGGGAAGCTGCCGTAGACCGGGTCGAGCCTGGCGCGGGTATCGGCGTACACCTGCTTCAAGTCCTTGCCCGCCGCAACCCCCTCCTTCGCGCAAGCCAGCAGCTGGCGCACGAAGTTTTGCGTGAAGTCGATCGCCTTGATCGAATCGGCAGCGTTCTTCAACGCCGGGCCGCGCCCGGGTACAAGTGAGGTGGGCTTCAAGGCGCGCAGCTTGTCGAGCGTGTCCGGCCACTCCTCGAGCTGGGCGTCGCCGGTGTAGATGCCGGCGTTGTATTCGACCAGGTCGCCCGAGAACAGCGTGCCTTCGGAGGGCAGCCAGGCGATGGTGTCGCCGCGCGTGTGGCCTGGGCCGATCTGCATCAGGTTGACCTCCAGCTTGCCCATGTGGACGGTCATGTTCTTCTCGAACACCATGGTGGGCCAGGTGAGACCGGGTACCGAATCGGCGTTCTGGAACAGCCGCGGGAAGCGCTCGTACTCGCTCTGCCAGTCTTCCTTGCCGCGCTCGACGATCAACTCGTAGGTGGGCTTGCTGGCGATGATCTGCTCGGCCTTGTAGGCCGAGGCGCCCAGCACCCGCACCGCATGGTAGTGGGACAGCACCACGTACTTGATGGGCTTGTCGGTGACCTTGCGGATGTTGGCGATCAGGTCCTGCGCCATCACCGGTGTGGCGGTGGCGTCGACCACCATCACGCCGTCATCGCCGATGATCACGCCGGAATTCGGATCGCCCTCGGCGGTGTAGGCCCAGCCGTGCTCGGAGAGCCGCTCGAAGGTGGTTTTCTTGGCCGTCATGTCGGCCTTGGAGGCGAACGCTTTGCTCATCTTTGGGCTCCGTCGGAATTGCCGCGCTGTGGTCGAAACCCGAAATCTTACTCTGCCGCCGGGGCTTACCGCGGCGCGCGACCGCGGGTTCAGCGGCCGCCCAGGCCGTTGAACATCACCCGGGTGACTTCGGCCGCATAGTCGGCGTAGGTGAGCGGCCCGTCCGGCGAGAGCCAGGTGAAGGTCCAGTTCATCGCGCCCATCAGCATCATGGTGAGCGCGCGCAGGTTGGCGGAGTTGACGCGCTGCGGGAAGGCGCGCCGGATCGCGTCGGCGAACGCGTCGACCACCGCCCGCTCGCGCTCGACGATGCGCTCGCGCTGCGCTTCGCCGAGAAACTTGACGTCGTTGAGCAGCGCGATGTGACGGGTGCGTGCGGTCCGGTAGGCATCGAGGAAACCCGCGATCAGCCATTGGAGTTCGTCGCGCGGCTTGGCGCCCTGGCTTGCGGCCCGCTCGCGCACCTGCACCGCGATGTCGAGCAACTGCCGGGTATGGCGATCGAGCAGGTCATACAGGATGGCTTCCTTGCTCTCGTAGTAGTGGTACAGGCGCGCCTTGGAGGCGCCGCTCTTCTCCGCGATATCGGTCATGGAGCAGGCGGCGTAGCCGGCCTCGGCGAAGGCCGCCGCGGCATTCTCGAGGATCGCCGCGCGCTGCGACTCGTAGTCTGCCGCCTGGGTGCGCGCCATCGCTCAAGCCCTGCCCGGCGCCACGCGTTCGGCACGGCACAGCACCGGATTAGCGTTCGTCATAACTGACCACGACCCGCGCGGTGAGCGGATGGGCCTGGCAGGTGAGGACGAAGCCGCGCGCGGTTTCATGCGGCTCAAGCGAAAAGTTGCGCTCCATGCGCACCTCGCCCTCGAGCACGCGGGCGCGGCAGGTGCAGCACACGCCGCCCTTGCACGCATAGGGCAGGTCCATTCCCGCCGCAAGGCCGGCGTCGAGCAGCGCCTCGCCGTCGAACGGCACGCGCAGCGCGCGCGCCTTGCCGTGCTGGATGAGCTGCACCTGCGCCGACGGGGCGCCCGCATCCGCCACCCTGCGCGGGCCGGCGGCGGGCAGGGGTGTGCCGAAACGCTCGACATGGATTTTTTCGCGCGCCACCCCGGCGGCCATGAGCGCCGACTCGGCCGCATCCATCATCGGCCCCGGCCCGCAGATGAAGGCCTCGTCGATGGTGTCCGCGGGAACCAGGGCTTCCAGGAACTGCGCGCAGCGCTCGGCGTCGAGCAGGCCGTTGAAGAGCGCCACCTCCTGCGGCTCGTCGCTGATCACGTGGTAGAGCGCCAGCCGGCCGAGATGACGGTTCTTGAGTTCCTCGAGTTCCTCGGCGAACATGATCGAGGCTACCGAGCGGTTGCCGTAGATCAGGCTGAAGCGGCTGGCCGGCTCGCTCTCGAGCAGCGTGCGGATGTTGGAGAGCACCGGCGTGATGCCGCTGCCCCCGGCGAAGGCCACATAATGCTTGCGATGCGCCGCATCCACGGGCGTGAAGAAGCGCCCGTCGGGCGTCATGACATCGATGACCATGCCGGGCCGGAAGGTCGCGGCGGCGAATCCGGAGAATCGGCCGCCCTCGATGCGCTTGATGCCCACGCGCAGTTTGCCGTGGCGCTCGTAGTCGGACACCGCGCAGCAAACCGAGTAGGAACGGCGCAGTTCCTCGCCGTCGACCATCGCCTTGAGGGTGATGAACTGGCCCTGCGCGAAACGGTAGGCGTCGCGCAATGCGGCCGGCACGGCGAAGCGCACCGATATGGCGTCGGCGGTCTCCCGCCGTACATCAGCGATGGCAAGCGGGTGGAAGGCGGGACTCGAACTCATAAGGGCTTGAAATAGTCGAAAGGCTCGCGGCAGTCCACGCAGCGATACAAGGCCTTGCAGGGCGTGGAGCCGAATTGAGAGAGCAGTTCGGTGCCGGCCGAGCCGCAGTGCGGACACGCCGGGGTCTTCTGCATGTTCGCGCCGCGTGGCACCAGGCGAATGATCTGGCCGTCGCGGCTGCCGGCCGGAGCCGGTGGCGCGATGCCGAATTCCTTCAGGCGCGCGCGCCCTGTTGTGGTGATCCAGTCGGTGGTCCAGGGCGGCGCAAGCCGGGTGACCACGCGCACAGCGATGCCGGCCCGGGTCAGCGCCTCGCGGATATCGCTTTCGATGACATGGGTGGCCGGGCAGCCCGCATACGTGGGCGTGAGGCTTACCTCGAGCCCGTCATCGCCCACGGCGATGCCGCGCACGATGCCCAGGTCCACCACCGAGATGACCGGGATCTCGGGGTCGGCGACCGTGGCCAGCACCGCCCAGGCCCGCTCGACGGTGTCCGCGAAATAGGGGTCTGACCCCATTTCTTTCATGCCCGCGCTTTCTTCACCATTGCGCGCCGGGGTGGGCGCGCGCCAGGCTTTGCATCTCGGCCAGCAGGTATTCGAAGTGCTCGCTGTGCTGGCCGCGACGGCCGGCGCTGGTGAAGGCGCACGCGGCGGGCAGGGTCAGGGTAGCCTCCTCGAGCACGGCGCGGACCTGGGCATCCCAGCCGGCCTTGAGGTCGGCACCGCGCACGCCGATGCCGCGCGCGGCCAGGTCTTCCTCCAGCGCGTCGGCGGCGAACAGCTCGTTGCAATAGGGCATGAGCTGGTCGAGGGCGCGCTGGCAGCGGGCATGACTGTCCGCGGTCCCGTCGCCGAGGCGCACTACCCAGTCGGCGGCATGGCGCAGGTGGTAGGCGGTTTCCTTGGCGGATTTCGCCGCGATCGCGGCCAGGTCCCGATCGGCGGAATCCGTCAGGGCGCCCCAGCATTGCGCCTGCCAGGCGAAAAACAGCAGGTTGCGCACGACCGTGAAGCCGTAGCAGGCGCCGTGCGCGCGGCCGCGCTCGATGCCGCTATTGGGCAGCTCGCACAGCGTGAAATTGCGGAACTCGGCCGTGTCGCGGAAATAGGCGAGCGCATCCTCGTCGCGCCCGGCGCCCTCGAGCCGGCCCGCGTGGGTGAGCAGAAGGCGCGCCTGCCCGACCAGATCGAGGGCGATGTTGGTGAGCGCGATGTCTTCTTCCAGCACCGGGCCGTGGCCGGTCCACTCGGCCAGGCGTTGTCCGAGCACCAGGGAAGAGTCGCCCAGGCGCAGGAGGTATTCGATATGCGGGTTCATCGTCTTCGATCGGGCACAGGCGGCGCGCAGGCGCTACATGTGCTCGACTTCCTTGGGCAGCTTGTAGAAAGTGGGGTGGCGGTACACCTTGTCGGCCATCGGATCGAACATCTCGGCCTTGTCGTCCGGATCGCTGGCCGTGATCGCCTCCGAGGGCACCACCCAGATCGATACGCCCTCCATGCGGCGGGTGTAGACGTCGCGCGCCATCTGCACGGCCTGCTTCGCGTCGACCGCGTGCAGGCTGCCGACATGGCGGTGATCGAGTCCCTGCTTGCTGCGGATGAACACCTCCCACAGCGGCCATTCCTTGCGTTCCATGATTGCGTTCTCCTCAGGGTCGGCGTTGGGTCAGGCGGCGCGCTTGCGGGCGCGGGCGCCCTGCTTGCGCGCATGGGCCAGCGCCGCTTCGCGCACCCATGCGCCGGCCTCATGCGCCTCCACTCGGGTGGCGAGGCGCTCGCGATTGCAGGGACCTTCGCCGCCCACCACCCGCCAGAATTCGTCCCAGTCGATCGGGCCGATGTCGTAATGCCCGCGCTCGGCATTCCACTTGAGTTGCGGGTCGGGAATGGTCAGGCCCAGCAGTTCGGCCTGCGGCACGGTGGCGTCGATGAATTTCTGCCGCAGGTCGTCGTTGGAAATGCGCTTGATGCCCCATGCCGCGGATTGTCCGCTGTGCACCGAGTCCTTGTCAGGCGGGCCGAACATCTGCACCACCGGCCACCACCAGCGGTTGAGCGCGTCCTGCGCCATGGCCTTTTGCGCCGTGGTGCCGCGGGACAGCGCCAGCATGATGTCGAAACCCTGGCGCTGATGGAACGACTCCTCCTTGCAGATGCGGATCATGGCGCGCGCGTACGGCCCGTAGGAACAGCGGCACAGCGGGATCTGGTTCATGATGGCCGCGCCGTCGACCAGCCAGCCGATGGCGCCCATGTCGGCCCAGGTGAGCGTGGGGTAGTTGAAGATCGAGGAGTACTTGGCGCGCCCGGCGTGCAGCGCCTCGAGCATCTGGTCGCGCGACACGCCCAGGGTTTCGGCCGCCGCATACAGGTACAAGCCGTGGCCGCCCTCGTCCTGCACCTTGGCCATGAGAATGGCCTTGCGCTTGAGCGAAGGGGCGCGGGTGATCCAGTTGCCTTCCGGCAGCATGCCCACCACCTCGCTGTGGGCATGCTGGGAAATCTGCCGCACCAGCGTCTTGCGGTAGGCCTCCGGCATCCAGTCGCGCGGCTCGACCTTGCGGTCTGCGGCGATGCGCGCGTTGAACGCGGCCTCCTCGGGCGTGGACGCGGGGGCCAGCGTGGGCGCGCCGGCCAAATCCATGGCTTGGGTGTACATGCGATGACTCCGGCAATCTTGAGAACGCGCGGATCATATAATAAACCGACCGGTTGGTCAATTAAATACCAGGCAGAGGGTCCCTCGTCTAGAATGGGCGCATGGCCGCCTTCGCCGTCGCGCCCGGCGACTCGCCATCCCTGCCCGCTGCACGGGCCAACCACCAACCAGCGGTCAGAAACAATCTCGCGTGAACACCCTGGGCCGCCCTTTTGTAGGTTATGTATCAAGCGCCGCCATCATCACCGCCTTCGTGGCGATGCTGTCGCTGCTCACCTGGCAGGCCGAGTTCGCACGCTATTCCGACGACCTGCGCACGCTCGCCATCACCGGCGCACGTTCGACGGAATCGTTTTTCACCCAGACCCGGGCAGCGTTGGCGTTCCTGGCCGAGGACATCGCGCCGACGCTCGCGAGTCCGGCCCCGGCCACCGCCAACAAGCTGGAAACGTTCCGCAAACGTTTTCCAGGCCTGGCGGCCGTCGCGTTGGTCGATGCATCGACCCTCTCCGTCCTGGTCGCGACCGGCTCCCAGGCGTCGCCCAAACCCAGCGCGAAGGACCCGACCCTGGACGCCGCGCTCGAGTCGTTTCGTGCGGGGGAGGATTTTTCCATCGGGCGGCCGGTACTGTTCAGCGACGAGAAATGGTATCTAGCGCTGCGCTGGGCGATGCGCTCCGCGCGCGGCGAGACGCCGCGCTTCATCGAAGCCCTGCTGCCCCTGACCACGGCAGAGGGCTTCTGGTCAGGCAGCCCGCTGCCGGCCGGCATGGTGCTGGGCATCGTGCGCGATGACGGCTACCTGCTGGTGCGTCATCCCGCGCCGCAGAACGCGGACGTCGCCACGCTGTACCGGGAGCGCCGCTCGGGCACCGTGTACAACAAGCTGCGCGAGCGCAACTTTCCGGAGTCCGGCCTGGTGGAAGGCAAGAGTTCGGCGACCGGCGCCAGCACCCTGACGGCATTCCAGCGCTTCGCCACCCTGCCGCTCACTTTCCGGGTGAGCGTTCCGCAGGCGACCATTCGCGCCGCCTGGTGGCGCTCCGTGCTGCCACTGTACGCCATGACCGCGCTGCTCATCGGCGGCCTGGCGGCCGCATACCTGCGCCAGACACGCGTCCAGCGCCGCCATCTCGCCGAACGCGCGGCACGACTCGAGGAGCTCGAGGCCGCCAATCGCCAACTGCGCCGCGCCAACGAGGAACTCGATTCCTTTTCATTCACCGTGGCACACGACCTGCGCACCCCGCTGCGTTCGGTGTCGGCATTCGCGCAGATCGTCCGCCGCGACTTCGGCGAGCGCCTCGGCGAATCCGGCATCGCCCTGGTCGAACGCATCCATGCCGCCAGCCTGCGCATGGCGGGCCTGATCGAGGGCATGCTGACCTTCGGGCAGTATTCGCGCGGCGCCGTCGCCTGCGTGGAAGTCGACACGGCGGCGCTGGTCAAGGCGGTGGTGGCCGCCCTGCCGCCCGCGGCGGCCCGGGCGCAGATCGTCGTCGGGCCCCTGCCTGCCTGCCAGGCCGACCCCGCCCTGCTGCATGTGATCTGGTCCAACCTTCTCGACAACGCGGTGAAGTTTTCACGCACCAGCCCGGCGCCGCGGATCGACATCGGCTTCGCGGAAGGCGAATTCCATATCCGCGACAACGGCATCGGCTTCGACATGCGCCACGCCGCCAACCTGTTCAGCCCGTTCCAGCGCCTGCACCCGCCTGGAACCTGCGAAGGCCTGGGCATCGGTCTGGCCATCGTCAAGCGTCTGGTGCAGCGGCATGGCGGTCAGGTGCGCGCCAGCAGCAGCCCCGGCCATGGCACGGCGATCCACTTCTCGCTAAGCCCCCCGCAGGGCGCCGCGGCCAGGGCGCCGCAACAGACCGCTTAATCGCTGCGCCGGACGGCGATGGGACAATTCCGCGCATGAACAGGCTTGTCGAAGAGCATGACCGATCGGCCGACCCGGCGCCGCCCGAGGCGGTCCTGGCCGGACTGATCGAATTCGTCCGATCCGCGCCTCGCCTGCTGGTGTTGACCGGTGCCGGCATCAGCACGGCATCCGGCATTCCCGGTTATCGCGACGCGCTCGGCAACTGGCAGCGCAAGCCGCCGGTGACGCACCAGGAGTTCATGTCCAGCGAAACCGTGCGCCGGCGCTACTGGGCGCGCAGCATGATCGGCTGGCCGATGATGCTGCGCGCGCGTCCGAACCCGGCACATGCGGCGCTGGCGGCCCTGGAGAACCGCGGCCACGTGGCCCGGCTGGTCACGCAGAATGTCGATGGCCTGCACGCCGCCGCCGGAAGCGCCCGGGTGATCGAACTGCACGGCCGCCTGCGCGAGGTGCGCTGCATGGAGTGCGCCACGGGGATGCCGCGCACGTTGATGCAGGCCTGGCTCGAAGCGGGCAATCCGGCATTTTTGGAACGCGCCGCCGGCGCGGCGCCGGATGGCGATGCGGATCTCGAAGCCGATTTCGACGCTTTCCGGGTGCCCGGATGTCCGGAATGCGGCGGCGTTCTCAAGCCGGATGTGGTGTTCTACGGCGACAGCGTGCCGCGGTCGCGCGCGGAAGCCGCCATGGCCGCCACGCGCGAGGCCGACGCGGTCCTTGTCGTGGGGTCGACCCTGATGGTGCGTTCGAGCTACAAGCTCTGCGAAGCCGCCCATGCGGCCGGCACGCCCATCGCGGCGGTCAACATCGGCCGCACCCGTGCCGATCCGCTCTTCTCACTGAAGCTCCAGGCGGACTGCGGCGGCGCGCTCGCGGCGCTGGCCGCAGCCCTGGCGGCATGATCACTTGCCGGTGAAGTCCGGCGTGCGCTTTTCGGCGAATGCCTTGCGACCTTCGTTGTAGTCCGCCGAGGCGAAGCAGGCCTGCACCATGCGGTTGACCAGAGCGATGTCGCGCTTGTCGGCGTCCTTGCGGATTTCCAGCAGGGCCCGCTTGGCCGCCGCGATCGTCAGCGGCGCGTTCTCGGCGATCTGCGCGGTGTAGGCGGCGACCACTTCGTCGAGGTCGGCGGGCGCGACGACCTGCTTAACCAGCCCCATGTCCTTGGCGTCGGCTGCGCCGAAGATGCGCGCGCTGAAGAACAGGTCGGCGGTATTGGCCGGCCCGAGCACCTCGGTGAAGCGCTTCAGGCCCGGATACTGATAGCCCAGGCCCAGGCGCGCGGCGGGCATGCGGAACCTGGCGTCGTCCGAGCAGATGCGGATGTCGCAGTTCACCGCGAGCCCGAGCCCGCCGCCCATGCAGATGCCGCGAATCTTGGCGATCGTGGGCTTCGGGCAATCGAGTACCGCGGAATAGCCGGCGTCGACCGCCTGGTTGTAGTCATCGGTCGCGCTTCCGGCGCGCTGCTTGTCGAATTGCGAGATGTCGGCGCCGGAGATGAACGCCTTCTCGCCCGCGCCGGTGATGACGATGGCGCGCACCTCCGGGTCGGCGACGAACTCGGCCATGACCCTGGGCACCGCGCTCCACATGTCGAAATTGACGGCGTTGAACTTGCGCTGGTTGTCAAAAACGACATAGCCGACACGGCCCACCTTGTGATGGGTCAACTGGCCGGGGCGCTCTGCGGTGGATGGCTCGCTCATGAAATCCTCGAATGACTGGGCCGCCCTGTCGGGGGGCGGCGCGTGGTGGGGTAAGGAAAATACGCTTCAAGCGCGGCGCAACCAGCCGTGCGGATGTGTGCCTGAGATCGTGCCTGAGATCGTTGCCTGACGTCGCGCGGTTCCACTGCGCAAGCGCCCTACATTGTAAACCCCCGCCCCGGCGGCGCTGCTCGTGCCCGCGCGTTCGGGCCGGATTTGAGCGAAGATACGCGCCCCGAGCCGCCGCAGGCGGGCCCGGAAAGTGCCGTACAACAAGAGAGAGCGACATGAAATCATGGTGGATCGAAGGCGGCGGCGGCGGCCTTTCAATGCGTGAGATCGACATTCCCGCGCCGGCGGCCGGCGAGGTGCTGATCAAGGTCAGGGCCGCGGGCTTGAATCGTGGCGAATTCATCCGCGGCCACGGCCTGATCGCCCCGGGCAAGGCCAAGGCAGCCGGGCTGGAGGGCGCGGGTGAAATCATCGCCGTGGGTGAAGGCGTCACCCGATTCAGGGTCGGCGACGCAGTCATGGGCCGCACCACCGCGGGCTTCGCCGAATACTCCACCATCGCCGAGGGCGAGACGGTGGCAAAACCCACCGCGCTTTCGTGGGAAGAAGCCGCCGGCGCCTCGCTGGCGCAGTGGGTGGCCTACGACATGGTCACGCCCGAAGGCGAGGTCCGCGCGGGCGACTGGGTGCTCATCACCGGGATTTCCTCCGGCGTGGGCGTGGCGGCGATGCAGATCGCCAAGCAGTTGGGCGCGCATGTGATCGGCACCTCCGGCTCCGCGCAAAAGCTCGCGCGCCTCGCGGAGATGGGCTTGGACCACGGCATCGCGGTGCGCGGCGCCGGCTTTGCCGAGGAAGCGCTGCGCATCACCGGCGGCAAGGGCGTGAAGCTGGCCATCAACAACGTGGGCGGCACCGCCTTCCCCGATGCGCTGGCATCCCTGGCCTATCGCGGCCGACTGGGCATCGTGGGCTATGTCGACAATACGCTCTCGGCGCTGGCGGACCTGGAAGCCATCCATGCCAAGCGGCTGCGGGTATTCGGCGTGTCCAACAAGCTGCGCCCGTTGCCCGAGCGCGCCGAAACGGTGGCGGGCTTCGTGCGCGATGTCGTGCCGCATTACGCGAGCGGAGCGATCAGGCCGGTCATCGACCACGTGTTCGACTTCGAACAATTGCCCGCCGCGCGCGCGGCGATGGAATCCGACACCCAGGTCGGCAAGATCGTGGTGAAGATGGCGCACTGAAAACAGGTATCGACGCACCTGCGCGTCGATACCGCGTCGTGGTCGTTTGTGCGGAAGCTTGTGCGGAAGACTGTGCGGCTCCGCCGGCGATTTTCCGCTGATCACCCCGGGCGAGGGCAGGGGTTTACCTTTGCCCGCTCAATCCGCCGTGATCCCCGCCTGCCTGACCACACGCTCCCACAATGCGTACTCGCGCTCGATCTTCTCCGCCAACTCGCGGGGCGTGGAAGGAATCGCGTCCATGCCGTGCTCGCGGATCTGCTCGCGCACCTGCGGGTCGCCCAGGGCTCTGACGATCTCGCGGTTCCAGCGTTCCACCAGTTCGCGCGGCATCTTCTGCGGCGCCACGAACGCGTACCAGTTGGCTACATCGTAGCCGGCAAAGGTCTCGCCGATGGTCGGCACCTCCGGCAGCATCTCGGAACGCCTGGCGCCGGTGATGGCGAGTGCGCGGATCTTGCCGGCCTTGATCTGCTGGACCGCCGAAGGCGCTGACGCGAACACCGAGGGCACCTGGTTGCCCAGCAGGTCGCTCATGGCCGGGCCGCCGCCCTTGTAGGGCACGTGCGTCAGATCCACCTTGGCCACGGACTCGAACAAGGCGCCGCTCAGGTGCCCGGTGCTGCCGATGCCCGAGGTTCCGTAGGCCATCGCGCCGGGCTTGCTGCGGGAGAACTTCACGTAGTCGTCGAGCGTCCGGAAGGGTTGTGCGGCGGACACCACCAGCACGTTGGGAAACGCCACCGCCATCGACAGGGGAGCGAAATCGCGGCGCGGGTCGAAACCCAGCTTCTTGCTCAAGTGCGGCGCCACCGAGAGCGGACCGATCGCCGAGAGATGGATGAAATGACCATCGGTCGCGCCGCGCGCCGCCAATTCCGCCGCGAGATTGCCGCCCGCGCCGGGCTTGTTGTCGACATTGACCGGCTGCCCGAGTTGTTCAGCGAGTTTCCTGGCCAGGATGCGCGCGGTAATGTCGGTGCCACCGCCGGGCGCGAAACCGACCGACAGGGTGATGGGTTTGGACGGGAAACCGGCTTGCGGCAATGCCGGACCGCAATGCCAAAGCGCGAGCCAAGCCACCAGCGCGCCGGTCGCGGCCCTGTTGGCCCTGTTGACCCTGTTGACCCTGTTGAAAGGCAAGACGATCTTCATGCAGGCGACCTCCTGCGGCGGCACGGAACACAAGCCGCGCAGCATCGACGGCTGCCTACTATAACCCCGCCGGCGTCCCACGACCGCCCTGACGCCAACGATCGCCGACTACCGCGCGCAGGGTCAGGCTTGGTCCATGCAAGGTTCTGACGGTGCCGCAACCGGCGCCGTATCGAGCGCGCGCAGCGCGATCGGGCGAAAAACCACCTGGATCCGGTAGCGCCGGTCATCCGCCGCGGGGCAGGGCGGAATGAACAGCATGCCCTGGCTGGAGCAGCGCAGCAGGTCTTGGGCGGCCTGGTCGACGCCGTCAAGAATCACGTCCTCGCCGATGGTCAGCATGCGGCGGTCCCGGGCATCTGCAAGAAGCACCTTCTCGATGCTGTCGATCTGCAACCATTCGTAGCGGTGCCCCCACAACACCGCGGTGCTGAAGTTCGGGCTTAAGGGAAGGCTCATCACGAAAAAGCCGTCATGGCTTGCCTGCGCATGCGCCTCGACCTGGGAGTGGCTGGTCCCGTCGGCAACCAGGACCGGAATGGTTTCCTGCCGATAGCTCGCCTGGCTTGGCTTGACGGCGAACGCGTATCGCTGTGCGGCCATCAGGGTGGTCGCCAGCGATATGTCCATGTATCGCGCTTCCATCGGGTAACTGATGCGCATGTCGTCGAGCTTGCTGCGTCCCGATTGCTCCATCATTGCGAAGCCCTCGCGCCTGAATTGGCGCATCCCGCCTTCCAGATCGGCGATCGACAGCATCAAATCCGTTCCGAGATTGAAGTCGAATTTGAATCCCGCCTGGCACACAATCTCGTCACGGTCGGGAAGGTAAATCAGCCTACCCAGGTCGGCGACGACCTGCCGGGCAAGCTCGGGAAGTGTCATGCGCGGACGGCATTGCGCCGGCGTGGCCAGGACGTCGGCAACAAAATTCAGGCAGGCCTCCTGCATCTGCCGCACAGACTCCGTTTGCTGGCCCTTAATGCCGACAGCGCCGGATACAGGCTCGCCCTCAGGCGTGTAATCCATGACCGAGGGTTCGGCCTTGGTGCACATCATTTCGAAACTGCCGATGTAGGCAGTCAATGCCACGATCAGGCGCTCATCCGCCCAGTCCGGGCCGACCAGACCGCACCGGTCGGTCTGGCGCGCGCTCGTGCGACTGGCGATCAGGTAGATGCCCTGCAGGTCGACATCGACTTCATCGCGGAAGACCGCGGACAAACTGGTTTGCACCGTGCCGCTGTAGCCGAGGTCGATGAGGGCCAGCGTGTCGCCCCGCCGCAAGTCCGTGCGGGTCCGGACATGCTCGATCAGGCTGGCACGTATTCTCCGGGCGCCGAGAAGCACTTTCTCGAGGTTGTCCTGGCGCATCACCAGCCGGCAGAAAGCCTCGGCGGGCCGGCCTTCACGCCGCGCCCGCCCGACGATGTCCTTGGCCGCCTCTGGCGGCAGCATCAGTTGTGCGGCGATGATCTCCATGTTCGACGCATTCAGTCTCTTCGAAAGGAGCCTGAGCACGTCTTCGCGGGTGCGCAGCGAGGCCGCTTGTGCGGTGAAGCGGGAAATTTGGATCTGGGGGCATTGCTCCTGGCCGCAGAATGCCGCGAACGCTCGCGCTGGAAGATAGCCGTCGCGCAGAAGGAACGCGTACTTGACCGGGCGGCCGCGCTCGGCAAGGCGATCAAGCCGGTCGCGCACGAAGACGGAAAACGCGTGGAAGATCGGCCCCAGCACGAAGTATCCGATCCTGCGCGCAACACCGTCGATACCATGACCGTGAGCCGCCCACTGCGCGTGGTACGCGCTGGGCAGACCGAATGAACTGCGGACTTCAGGCATCAACTGGGTCGCAGCCTGTTCGCGCGCTTCGCATAACGGGGCAATCGCCTCGGGAAGATTGCGCAGATGACGCGCTTCGATCCCGTGTCGAATCGGGCCCTTGTAGTCGGCTTCCGGGTTGTCGCCGAGATGAAACACCTGGCTTGGCCGCAGTCGCTCCTTGCGCAGGACGGGTTCCCAAAGTCCGTCAGACTTCAGCCGCGCATACTCGCTTGAGCAGTGAATCCGGTCGATCAGGCGAACATCCGCTCCCATCACGCTTTCGAGCAGCGCGCCTAGTTGTCGGGACGAGTAGTAGATGTCGCTCACGATGAAGACCCGCAGGCCGCGCGCGCGCGCCCTGCGAATCAAGCCCAGGATCGGTTCGTAGAGGAAGCCGTGTTCGGTCTCGGCGGCGATCTCCGTCGCGACCCAGCGCTCGATGACGACGGGATCGTCTGTGCCCAGCAGTTCCCGGTAGATGGCCTCTATCGAAACCTCGCGCGTGCCGAACGCAACCCGGTGCAGCATTCTGGCGTTTTCCTCCGCCTTGACTCGAAGGGTCGCCGTGACGCCCGCCTCCTTCCACAGCGGCGTGTCCTGGAGGGCGAAGAACACGTCCACCGGCCGCGCGACCTTGCGCCAGAACAAGGTGTCGAAGCAATCCAACGACAAGGCCTTGATCCTCGCGGGAAGCGTGTCGATCAGATCCGGCAGTTCTGGCGCGGTGATGGAGGAATGCATGGAGATGGGGTCGGGAAATTGGAATCGCCACGATCGATCGACGGCTGGCGGGAAGCTTTGGAAAAGTATAGGCAGACGCCCATGGCGCAAGAACCGGAAGAACGCAGCGATGCCTTGCCAATTCCCGAGATTGCGCATGGCAACTTGCCGGAACACGAATTGACGCGACCGGCAAACCGGCGAACTGACCAGGCATCTCCGGTCTTATCCGCCGCCCCGCCGAGTCGCAGGAAAGCCATGATGTGCAACATGCAACCGGACTCGACCCTGACCACGTTGGATCAGCCTGCCCCATCACCGACGATTGAGGAACCTCTCTTGCCCCGCGGCCAGGGACTCGTCATCGCCTTTCATTGCGTTCCGGGTGATGTCGAACCCAACATCGAAAAATTCTGGATCGAACTGCGCCTGCGCTTGCAGGCGCAGGGTCAGGAACTCCTGCTAGCGACCACCGCATCTTTCACCGAGCCGCAATTGCCTCATCTGCGCCTTCCGTTTCATTTGCCTTACATCGGCGGAGTGCCGGGCCAGGTCGAACTCGCCGACCCCCGCCTCGTGCAGACGCTATCTAACTGGTACAGGATAGGCCATGTCGAAGCTGCGGCCGTCTGGTGCCGCGTCCACGGGTTTGTCGCCGAGCTTCTGGACAGCACGCAGCCTGCCGCGGTCATTTCATGGCAAAGCACCCACCCTCTGAGCCGGCTCACCCGGCAAGCCTGCCTGTCAAGGGACATTCCCTGGTGGTGCGCTGAACGTGGCTGGCTGCGCGACACGCTGATGGTCGATACATGCGAAAACAATGCATTGAGCGAAGTCTCCAGAAGCCTCGGCCTGCGTCGGGCCTACGGCCGCTATGAAATTCCCGCGCCGCTGCCGCAAGCCGTGCGGGACCGGTTTCATTCCGGCGCCTCGGCGAGACGCTATCCCCAAGACGCGCCGGCGCAGCAGGTGCCGCTCCGGCAGCGCCTCGGACTCGCCTCGGATGCCCGGGTGTTTGCATGGCTGACCCATGGCGAGCCGCATGTGAATTCGATTGCGAACGCGAGCGTTCAAGCCAACCACGGCATGAACAAGGAACTTCTCCAGGCCGAGCTTCTCGAACTCGCCACCGAACTCGAGCGCATGGGCGCTTGGTTGGTGGTGCGGGAACACCCATTCAACGCAATCCACGGACGTTGTCTTGACATCCACGGCTTGTCCAACGTGCTTGCCGACGACGGCGACCTCGACGAACTGATGGATCAAGCCGACTTCTTCCTGTTCACCTTGAGCACATTGCAATTCGAAGTCGCATTGCGCGGCAAGCCCTTCGGACTTCTTGCACGCAGCTTGCTCTCGGAGCCTGGCGAAGCCCCGTTCCGCGGGGATTTTGGCGATTGCTCCGGTTTCCTCCGCGCGTTCACTACAACGGCGGAGTGGGCGCCGCGGTGCCAGGCGATCCTGCGGAAAGTCTGCTTCCTGTATGAAAACCAGTTGCTCGACCTTGCGCCGGACCAGGGTCGGCGGGCCGCCCAGGAGCTGGCGGACCTGCTCTCGGGCTGCAATGGCGCACGCGTCGCAGACGCGGTCGATGGCTTGACGGCGCTCCGGTCCGCATCGAGCGACTACACTTCCTGATCTTCCGCAAGGGTCACACACGATCCCGAAGCCCGTCGTCGGCGCGCAACGAGGCAAGGCCGTGCTGCGGGTCTGCCCCTCTTTTGGCGGTCAACCCGTCTCACTGTAAGTCGGGCAACGGACCGGGCGTAGAGCTTCGCCCGCCGTGGTGACAAGGGAAAGCCTGTAACGCACCCGCCGCCCTCCGGCAGGGGCGAAGCGGTCAGGAACGACCGCGTTGTCACAAGACTTGAACCGGGGTTTCAGGCCCTTGTCAGGGCGCCTTGCCCGCGGCGCGCGAATAAAGCGGCATGACGTCCGGCAGATGCCGCTCGATTTCCTTGATACGTGTATCCGAGGCCGGATGGGTCGACAGCCACTGCGGCGGCGCCCCTTTGTTGGCCTCCTGCATCTTGCGCCACAAGGTCACGCCCGCGCGCGGATCATATCCCGCCCGCGCGGCCAGTTCGAGACCCACGGTATCGGCATCGGTTTCGTTATCGCGCGAGAACTTGAGCGTAAGCAGGTTGGCCGAGGCGCCGAGCACCGCGTTGCCGGCGTTGCCCAGGCCAAGCACGCTGGAGAGCACGTTGGCGCCGACGTTGGTGGCGGCCTGTTTGCCCATGCGTTCGCGCGCGTGCTCGCGCAGGGCATGGGCGATTTCATGCCCCATGATCATGGCCACCTCGTCGTCGGTCAGCTTGAGCGTGTCGAGAATGCCGGTGTAGAAGGCGATCTTGCCGCCGGGCATGCAGAAGGCGTTGATCTGCTTGCTGCCGATCAGGTTGACCTCCCATTTCCACTTCTCGGCGCGCGGGTTCCACTTGGCGGTGAACGGCAGCATCTTCTGTGCGATCGCGCGCAGGCGCCGCACCTGGGGATGGTCGTCCGGGGCGAGCGCCTTCTGCTGCGCGGCCTGGCGCAGCATCTGCTGGTACTGCTGGGCCGAGGCGGCCTCCACCTGCTCGGCCGGCACCAGCTTGGTGAACGAGGAGGTCTTGCCGACGTTGACGCCTTCCTTGGCCGGCTCGTCGCGCGCGCCCGCCGGCAGCGCGAGTACGGCGGCCAGAACAGGAACCGAAAGCCTTGCGAAGTTGCGCATGGTGTAGAGGAAAAGGCCGCAAACAAATGGCCGGACACGCCGGCGCGAAAGTATAGCTACAAGATGCGGGGCGACCGGCGGATATTCAAGGCGCGGCCGGATGCCCGCAACGAGGCTCAGAACATCTCGAAATACTCGCGGTGCTCCCAATCCGACACTTCCGCCTCGAAACGGGCGATTTCCGCGGACTTGATGCGGCAGAAATAATCGATGAAGTTCCCGCCCAGGCCCGTGGCGAAAAGCGTGTCCTCGCGCAGGGCGACCAGCGCTTCAGCCAGCGAACCGGGCAAGGCGGGTGCGGAGGTCTCGTAGGGAGCGCCCGCGCCCGGCCCGGGATCGAGCGTGCGGGACAGGCCGTCCATGCCGGAGAGCACCTGGGAGGCGAAATACAGGTAGGGATTGGCGGCCGGCTCGCCAACGCGGTTTTCGATCCGGGCCGCGGCCCCGGCATGCGGCAGCACCCGCAGCATGGCGGCGCGATTGTCGCGCCCCCAGGCCACCCGGTCCGGCGCCAGGGAGTTGGGGCGAAAGCGCCGGTAACCGTTGATGGTGGGCGTGGAAAGCGCGGCGGCGCCGCGCGCGTGCGCCATCAGGCCGCCCAGCCAGTGCATGCCGGCGGCCGCAAGCGGGGCCTCCGGTGTGCCGACAGCCGAAAAAGCGTTCTTTCCGCTGGCCAGGTCGACCAGCGACTGGTGCAGGTGCCAGCCGCTGGAGAAAATGTTGGGCAGGCGCGGCCGGCACATGAACGTGGCATGAAGCCCGTTACGCTGGCACACCTGCTTGACCGCGCCGCGAAACAGCACCATCGCGTCGGCATTGGCCAGGCCGGCCTGCGGTGCGAAGGTGAACTCGAACTGGCTGGGGCCATACTCGACCTCCAGGCTGCGCAGCGGCAGCCCGAGCGCCTGGACGTTCCTGCGCAGCAACTCGACCACCGGCTCGACCAGGTCGTAGCGCAGCTCGGTCAGGTACTGGTAGCCGTGCGACAGCAGCTCGACCTCCGGCGGCCGGCCCGGCTGGCCGGCGTCGGCAGTGCCCATATTGGGCGCCGTGGCGCGGAAGACATGGAACTCCACCTCGAGCCCCGCCTGGAACGCATAGCCGCGCTGCGCCAGTCCCTTCAGCGCATCGGCAAGCAGACGACGGGTGCAAAACGGCACCGGCCTGCCGTCGTGGTAATAGGGGTCGCACAGCACCCATCCGCTGGCGTTCGCCCAGGGCAGGACCCGGAAGGTGGTCGGGTCGGGCAGGATGAGCATGTCGGCCGCGCCCTGCATCTCGGCGATGCCGTGCCCGCTGCCGGCCTTGAAGATGGGATAGGCGGTGCGATGCGCGGTGTCCTTGAACAGGAGCGAGGTGGTGACCGCCACACCCTCCTCCAGCACGGCCAGCGCTTCGCCGGCGACCAGAGTCTTGCCGCGGGTGACGCCGTGCTGGTCTGCAAACACGAACCGCACCACCTCGATGCCGTCGGCGCGGATGCGCTCGGCCATCGCGCGCGCCGCGTCGTGCTGCGCGTCGCTCCACAAGCCGTGGGTGCGGACCAGGCTCATGCCAGCGCCACCGGCAGGTCCGCGTCGAGGCCCGCCGGCCAGGGCGCGGCGCGGCGCCGCGCAAGGTCGGCCGCCGCCCAGTAATCCCGCCAGTCGATGCCGCGGGCGATGCCGTCGATCGTCGGCGGCCCGCGGAACCGGCACGCGTCTTCGGGCCCGGGCCGCATCGGCAAGGGCGCGCCGGCGGCGCAGCGCTCGATCGCCTCGCGCAGCAGGCGCCGGTAGCGGATGATCGCCCGGTCGGTGCTGCCGAGATGCTCGCGGGTCCGGTCCTGGATCGGCCCCTGGCCCTCCACCGCCCATTGGTCGTGGACATTGATGTCCATGCCCATGCCGGTGTAGGTGCGGGTGCGCTGTTCGGCGGGGTCGAATCCGTAGTCGTTGCCGCGATGAAAGCGCGGCAGGTAGTCCGGCAGGGTGTAGGTGGCCAGGCGCTGCGCGCGCATCTGCTCGCGATCGACCGGCTTGCCGAAACTGGTGAACACGCTGTACCAGTAGCAGCGCGTGTCGTCGACCGGGACATGCCACTGGGTGATCGTCATCTCCGCGCTGAGCGGGATCACGAAGGCCTGCGGAAAGACCTGGTGGGTCACCCGCACGTGGACAGTGGCCGCATCGATGCGCCGCAGGGCGACGAGCCGCAGGCCGTGCAGGTCGTCCTCGACCCTGATCTCCGGGCGCGGGAGTTCGCGCATCAGGCGCGTCATCGGCCATTGCGAATCCGCCGAGGCGGCACGGAACTGGCGCCCGTAGCCGTCGGCGGGATCTTCATCCTCGAAAAAACGGTGCAGGAAGGAGGCGTGCGCCGGATCGATGCCGACCTCCAGCGCCTGCAGCCAGTTGCACTCGAACAGCCCCTTGAAGGCGAACACGTAGGGTGCCGGCGCGACGAAACAGTCGAGCGCCGGGAACGCCGGCGGCTCGCCGTGGCCGAGATAAGCGAACACGACGCCGGCGCGCTCGACGACCGGGTAGGCGCGCTGGCGCACCTTGGTGTGAAGGCGGCTGCCTTCCGGCTCCGCCGGCGTCTCCAGACACCGGCCATCGGCGGCGAACAGCCAGCCGTGGAACAGGCAGCGCAGGCCGCCGTCCTCGAGCCGCCCGAAGGCGAGATCGGCGCCGCGATGCGCGCAGTCGCGGTCGAGCAGCGCGAGCGCGCCGTCCCCGGCGCGAAAGAGCACGAAGTCCTGCCCCATCAGACGCACCGGACGCACCGGGCGCGCGCCGGCCAGCTCCTCGGCCAGCGCAACCGGCTGCCAGTACTGCCGCAGCAGCGCGCCACACGGCGTGCCGGGCCCGACACGGGTGATCAGCTCGTTCTGCTCTGCGCTCAACATGTCCGGTGCAAGCTCCGCGCGGGCTTCGCGCCCGGGACGGACCGGGACGCACCGCTCGCAGGATTGTAGCGCCCGAAGCGCGGCACACCGCAGCTAGCTTGCGGGTTATCCCTAGCGCAACAAATCCGCGCAAGGCGGCACACTGCGCGTTTGAGGCGGCATTGACGGGCGAAGCGGCATGACGACCGCGGATTGCGTCTAGAATCGCGCGCCGCGTCCGCCGGTGGTCAACGGGCGGCCACAAACCCGAATAAGGAGCCCCCATGTTTCGCAGAAGCTTTGTCGCACTCGCGGCCCTGGCCGCCGTTGCAGGCGTCCCGGCCCCCGCGGCCGCCCAGCAGACCGTCACGCTCAAGTTCCATACCTTCATGACGCCCCCCTCGGCGGTGTGGCGCACCATGCACACCGCGTGGATGGACAAGGTGGAGAAGGATTCCGGCGGCCGCATCAAGTTCGAGCGCTATCCGGCCATGCAGCTGGGCGGCACGCCCGCCAACCTGTACGACCAGGCCAAGGACGGCGTGGTCGACGTGGTGTGGACCCTGCCCGGCAACACGCCCGGCCGCTTCCCGCGCGTCGAGGTCTTCGAGTTGCCGTTCATGATGACCAACGCCGAGGCCACTTCCAGGGCGTACTGGGAGTACATCAACACGGTGGCCAGGGACGAGTTCAAGGATGTGCACGTCATCGCCGTCAACGTGCACGGACCGGGCTTTTTCCATTCGCGCGAGAAGCAGATCCGGTCGGTCGCCGACCTGAAGGGCATGAAGGTGCGCGGCCCGAGCCGGCAGATCACCAAGATGCTGGCCGCGCTCGGCGCCACGCCGGTGGGCATGGCGCTGCCGCAGATCTCGGACTCGATCTCCAAGGGCGTCATAGACGCGGCCGTGGTGCCGTGGGAGGTGGTGCCGGCGGTCAAGCTCGAGGAACTGGCCAAGGCGCATTCGGAGTTTCCGCCCGGCGTCTCGCTCTACACCACCACCTTCGTGATGGCGATGAACAAGGCCAAGTACGAGTCCCTGCCGCCGGACCTGAAGAAGGTCATCGACGCCAATTCCGGTCTGGAAACCTCCGGCTGGCTGGGCAGGACCCAGCAAGGCAACGACGCGCCGGCCCGTAAGCTCGCCGTCGACCGCAAGAACGCGATCTACACCTTCACCGCGCAGGACACCGAGGGCTTCCGCAAGGCCGCCGACCTGGTCGATGACGAATGGGTCAAGGAGATCACCGGCAAGGGCTTCAACGGCAACCAGTTGCTCGAAGCCGCGAAAGCGCTGATCCAGAAGCACACCCCGAAGTAAACGGTCCGGGTAGCGCGACAATAAACGCCGGCCGGGCAACCCGCCGGCGTTTTTGTTTGGCCGCCGACCCGGCTGATAGACTGCATCCGGCATGCGATTCGCCGAATACACCGCTGTCTTCACCAACCGCCGCGTCGGCATCATGCTGCTGCTGGGCTTCGCCTCGGGCCTGCCGCTGGCATTGACAACCGGCACCCTGCAGGCCTGGGCCACCGTCGAGGGGCTGGACATCAAGACCATCAGCTTCCTCACGCTGGTGGGCTCGGCCTATACCCTCAAGTTCCTGTGGGCACCGCTGATGGACCGCTTCGTGCCGCCCCTCCTCGGGCGGCGGCGCGGCTGGATGGCGCTCACGCAGCTTCTGCTGGCCGCCGGCATCGCGGCGATGGGCAGCCTCTCGCCCGGGGACGCCATCCTCGCGCTGGCCCTGCTGGCTGTGCTGGTGGCGTTTTTCTCCGCCTCCCAGGACATCGCCTTCGATGCCTATCGGTCGGACGTGCTGCGCCAAGCCGAGCGCGGCGCGGGCGCGGCGGTTTCGGTGCTTGGCTACCGGCTGGCGATGCTGGTATCCGGCGGCCTCGCCCTGGTGCTGGCCGACAGCTTCATCGGCTGGCGCGCCACCTACTGGCTGATGGCGGGCCTGATGCTGGCCGGCATCCTCGCCACCTTCTTCGCGCCGGAGCCGGAAGTCGACGTTCCGCCCCCCCGGACCCTGGAGGAGGCGGTGATCGGTCCGCTGCGCGATTTCTTCAGCCGCGACGGTGCGCTGCTGGCGTTGGCGCTGATCGTCCTCTACAAGCTGGGCGACGCCTATGCCGGCAGCCTGACGACCACCTTCCTGATCCGCGGGGTGGGTTTCTCCGCCACCGAGGTCGGCGCGATCAACAAGGTGCTGGGCCTGATCGCCACCATCGTCGGCGCGCTGGCCGGCGGCGCGCTCATGCTGCGCCTGTCCATGTTCGGCGCGCTGATGCTGTTCGGCGTGCTGCAGGCGGTGACCAACCTCGGCTTCTGGGTGCTGGCGGTCATGCCCCGGTCCTACGAGTCGATGGCGCTGGTGGTGGGGCTGGAGAACCTGTGCGGCGGCATGGGCACGGCGGCCTTCGTGGCCTTCCTGATGGCCCTGTGCAAGGCACGCTATTCGGCCACCCAGTTCGCGCTGCTGTCGGCGTTGGCGGCGGTAGGACGCACCTTCATCGCCGGCCCGACCTCCTGGGTGCTGGTGGAAGGCCTGGGCTGGGCCGGGTTCTACCTGTGCACCTTCTTCATCGCCCTGCCGGGCCTGGCGCTGTTATGGACGCAGCGCGCCGGCATCACCGCGCTGGCCGCGGCCAGCGCCCCGTCACGCGCCTGAGCGGATCCGGTAGATCGCCAGTTCGCCGTTGACGTTGGGTTCGGCGTGGACCGGCCTGCCCTCGGCCAGCGCGACCCGTTCGACGATGTCCAGCCCGAGCTTGCCGCACAGGTCCTCGAAATCCGCCAGGGTGCAAAGGTGCACGTTGGGCGTGTTGTGCCACTGGTGCGGCAAGCTGTCGGAGACCGGCATGTGCCCGGCTTCGAGCTGGCGGAAGTGCGGGGCGTAGCGGAAATTGGGAAACGACACCACCGCCTCGCGCCCCACCCTGACCATGTCCTGCAGCAGCGCCTCGATGCCGTGCATCGCCTGCAGGGTCTGCGACAGCAGCACCGTATCGAACGAGCCGTCCGCGAAGCTGGCCAGGCCGCGCTCCAGGTTGCCCTGCAGGACATTGACGCCGTTGATCAGCGCCGCCAGCACGTTGGCGTCGTCGATCTCGATGCCGTAGCCCCTGACGCCGCGCTCGCGGGCCAGCGCCTTCATGAGGGTGCCGTCGCCGCAGCCGAGGTCGAGCACGCGCGAACCCGGGCGCACCATGCCGGCGATGATGGTGAGGTCGGCGCGCAGCCCGCCCGCCTTGCCGTTGCCGCCGCTCACAGGCCCTCCGCAATGGCGTTGTAGTAGGCGCGCGCCAGCGCGTGGTAGCGCGCATCCTCGAGCAGGAACTCGTCATGGCCGTGCGGCGCATCGATCTCGGCATAGGACACGTCGGCGCGGTTGGCGGTGAGCGCATCGACGATCTCGCGCGAGCGCGCCGGCGAGAAGCGCCAGTCGGTGGTGAACGACACCACCAGGAACTTCACGCCGGCCGCGGGCCTGAGCGCGGCGACCAGGTCGCCGGCACACGCCGCCGCCGGATCGAAGTAATCGAGGGCCTTGGTGATCAGCAGGTAGGTGTTGGCATCGAAGTAGCCGGAGAACTTCTCGCCCTGGTGGCGCAGGTAGGACTCGATCTGGAATTCCGTACCGTAGCCGTACTTGAGGCCGTCGCGCAGGTCGCGGCCGAACTTCTCGGCCATGACGTCGTCGGACAGATAGGTGATGTGGCCGATCATGCGCGCGACCTTGAGGCCGCGCACCGGCACCACGCCGTGCCGGTAGTAGTGGCCGCCATGGAAATCCGGGTCGGTGATGATGGCCTGGCGCGCCACCTCGTTGAAGGCGATGTTCTGCGCCGACAGGCGCGGGGTGGAGGCGATGACCAGCGCATGGGCGATGCGCTCCGGGTAGGCGACGGCCCACTGCAGGGCCTGCATGGCTCCCAGCGAGCCGCCCATCACGGCGGCAAAGCGGCGAATGCCCAGATGATCCGCCAGGCGGGCCTGGGCATTGACCCAGTCTTCCACCGTGACCACCGGGAAATCGGCGCCATAGGGCTGGCCGGTCGCCGGATTGACATGTTTCGGGCCGGTGGAGCCGAAGCAGCCGCCGAGATTGTTCACGCCGACGACAAAGAAGCGGTCGGTGTCCAGCGGCTTGCCGGGTCCGACCATGTTGTCCCACCAGCCCACGTCGGTGGCGTCGTCTTCATAGACGCCCGCCACGTGGTGCGAGGCATTGAGCGCATGGCACACCAGCACCGCGTTGGAGCCCGCGGCGTTGAGGCGCCCGTAGGTTTCGTAGGCCAGCTCGAAATGCGGGATGGTGCGGCCGCTGCGGAAAGTGAACGGCTCGGCGAAATGCGCCGACTGGGCCTTCACGATACCGACCGAGCGAGGATCCACGACTTTCGACTCCGCAAACAAGAAACCCGAGCAACCTGCCGGCTGTTCGGGTCTGGATCGTCGCTGCGGGGATCCCCTGACACCTCTTTAGCCGGATTTTTATAGCGCCCGCAATCCGATGATCAAATCGGCGCTTCGATCCGGATTGTAGCCTACCCGGCCGCAGCCGGCCGGCGCTGCCAGTCCTCCCGCCTGACTACCGCGCGGGACGGCTGTGGGCGCCTGACCGGGCCGTGCAGCGCGAAGTCGTGCAGCTTGGACAGCACGAACTTGCGCACCGCGATCGGCAGGTCGGCCGATTCGCGCATGAACCGGGCGTTGACCCGCTCGGCATCGAAGGCGCCGCCGGGTTCCAGCACGGGCGACTCGGTGCGGCGCGCCGCATCGACGCCGTCGTGGAACAGCCCGGCGCCCTCCTTCCAGCTGACGGCCGATTCGGTCGGCCGGCCGCGGTTGTAGCAAAGCTGCATGTGGATGAACGCCGCGCCGCGCTGCCACAGGTAGAGATCGAAATAGTCGCTCTCGAACCAGTGCTTGACGATGCCCGGTTCGCTTTGGCGGACGTTGGCGATCGCCCTAAGCATTGAGCAGGGCCAGCTGCTCGCGCAGGCGCTCGGGATCCTCGGTGCGCAGCATGCGCCTGACCTGCGCCTCGGTGTCGGCCAGGCTCGATCCCAGCACGCGCTGCTTGACCGCCAGCAGCTGCGCCGGATGCATCGAGAACTGCTTGAGCCCCATGCCGAGCAGCAGGCGCGTCATCGCCACCTCGCCGGCCATCTCGCCGCACACCGCCACCGGAATCCCGGCCTTGCTGGCGGCGCGGATAGTGTTGGCCACCAGGAACAGCACCGCCGGATGCAGCGGATCGTAGAGGCTCGCGACCTGGTCGTCGGCGCGGTCGATCGCCAGGGTGTACTGGATCAGGTCGTTGGTGCCGATCGACAGGTAATCGAGCCTCTTGACGAACAGGCCGACCGACAGCGCCGCCGCGGGAATCTCGATCATGCCGCCCACCTGCACGTCCGGCGCATAGGGGATGGCGGCCGCGTCGAGCTGGGCGCGCGCCTCGGCGATATGGGCAAGCGCCTGATCGACCTCATGCGCGTGCGCGATCATCGGCAAGAGGATCTTCACCGGGCCGTAGTGCGAGGCGCGCAGGATGGCGCGCAGCTGGGTGCGGAACATCTGCGGCTCGGCCAGGCAATAACGGATCGCCCGCAGGCCGAGCGCGGGATTGAGCGCCACCGCGTCCTGCGCGGACTCCGCGTCGAGCTGCTTGTCGGCGCCGATGTCGAGCGTGCGGATGGTGACCGGCTGGCCGCCCATCGCCCTGACCACCTTGCGGTAGGCCTCGAATTGCTCCTCCTCGCCGGGGACCTGCTTGCGGTTCATGAACAGGAACTCGGTGCGGAACAGGCCGACCCCGGTGGCGCCGGCCTCATTGGCGGACTTGACGTCGTCCGGCAGCTCGATGTTGGCATGCAGTTCCACCGCGACGCCGTCGAGGGTCGCCGTGGGCGCGCTCACCAGGCGCCGCAGCTTCCTGCGCTCGAGCTGCAGGGCGCGGCGCTTGAGCTTGTACTCCTCAAGGACCGCCGCATCGGGCGCGACGATGAGCACACCCTCGGTGCCGTCCAGGATGATCCAGTCGTCCTCGGTCACCAGCTCGCGCGCGTGATGCAGCGCGACGATGGCGGGCAGCGACAGGCTGCGCGCCATGATGGCGGTGTGCGAAGTCACGCCGCCCACATCGGTGACGAAACCGGCGAACTGGTGTTCCTTGAAGATGAGCATGTCGGCGGGCGACAGGTCGTGCGCGACGACCACCATCTCGCCCTCCTGCGCGTGCAGCGCCTTGAGCCTCTGCGACCGCGAGAGCACCGCATGAACGCCGCTGCCACCGCCCAGCATCGCCTTGAGCACCCGCTCGACCACCTGCATGACGTCCTGCTTGCGCTCGCGCAGGTAGTCGTCCTCGATGGCGTTGAATTGCGCGACCAGCGCGTCCATTTGCTGGACCAGCGCCCATTCGGCGTTGCAGCGACGCTCCTCGATGATGTGCACCGGCTCCCTGGAGATCATCGGATCGGCCAGGATCATCGAGTGCAGGTCGAGGAAGGCGCCCAGTTCGCCGGGGGACGAATGCGCGAGATTGCTGTGCAGGCTCTTCAGTTCCCCCTGCACGGCCGCCACCGCGGCCTCGAAGCGCGCCACCTCGTCGGCCACCTGCGCGGGTTCGACCAGGTAGTGCGACACGTCGAGGGCGACCGACGTCACCAGATGCGCGCGGCCGATGGCGATGCCGCCGGAGACGCCGATGCCGTGGAGACTGAAGGTCATGTCGCGCGCAGCCCGCCGCGGGCGCTACTTGCCTTCGCCGAACTTGTCCGCCACCAGGGCCTTGAGCGCGGCCAGCGCGCCCGCCTCGTCTTCGCCGATGGTCTCGATCTCGACCTTCGCGCCGAGGCCGGCGGCAAGCATCATGACACCCATGATGCTCTTGCCATTGACCCTGCGGCCGTTGCGCGACAGCCAGACTTCGCTCTTGAACTGCGCGGCCAGCTGGGTCAGCTTCGCGGACGCCCGCGCATGCAGGCCCAGCTGATTGACGATCTCAACTTCCTCGCGCTGTGGCATTGCAGGCATCCTCCTTCATGTTGACCTGGCCCCGCGTGCCGGCTTCGATGGCGCGGCTGAGCACTTCTTCGATGGCCAGGTGCCGGTAGGCCAGCGCACGCACCAGCATCGGCAGGCTCACCCCTGCCAGCCCTTCGACGCGCCCCGGCGCCAGCAGCCGCGCCGCCAGATTCGACGGCGTGGCCCCGAACATGTCCACGAACACGATGGCCCCCTGCCCGCTGTCGACAGCCGCCAGCGCGGCGCGCGCACGCGTCAGCGCCTCGACAGGGTCGTCCTGCGGCAGGATGCCCAGGGCCCGGGCGTTCTGCTGGGGACCCCCGAGCACGTGGTCCGCAGCGTCAAGGAGGGCCTGGCCGATTCCGCCGTGAGTGAGGAGCAGCACGCCGACCATGGTTGCGCAAATTGCAGGATTTGCGCCAAATATACACGCGCAACCCGCCGCGGCAGGCCGGCATCATGCCGCGGCGACCGCGCGCTCGAGGGCGTCGACGAACATGCCCGCGACATTGAAGCCGGTTTGCGCGGTGATTTCCTGGAAACAGGTCGGGCTGGTGACATTGATCTCGGTGAGCCGGTCACCGATCACGTCGAGGCCGACCAGGAGCAGGCCGCGCGCGGCCAGGATCGGCCCGAGGGCCTCTGCGATGCGCCGGTCATCCGCGGACAGCGGGCGCGCCACGCCGGTGCCGCCGGCGGCCAGGTTGCCGCGCGTCTCGCCCGCCTTGGGGATGCGGGCCAGGCAGTAGGGCACCGGCTGGCCGCCGATGACCAGCACACGCTTGTCGCCGTCGACGATGGCGGGCAGGTATTTCTGCGCCATGATCGTTCGGCGGCCGTTGTCGGTGAGGGTTTCAATGATCACCGAGAGATTGGGCTCGGCGCGGCTGACGCGGAAAATACCGGTGCCGCCCATGCCGTCGAGCGGCTTGAATACGGCCATGTCATGTTCGGCCACGAAGGCGCGCAGTTCGTCCTCGCGCCGCGACACCAGGGTGGGGGCGGTGAACTGCGGGAACTCGCCGATGGCGAGCTTCTCGTTGTGATTGCGGATCGCCTGCGGGTTGTTGAACACCCGCGCGCCCTCCGCCGCGGCCCGCTCCAGCAGATGTGTCGAGTAGAAGTACTCCATGTCGAACGGCGGGTCCTTGCGCATGATCACCGCATCGAAGGCCGCGGCCGATTCGCGCACGGCATCGCCGGCGGCATACCAACTCGACGCGCCGGGCGTCAAGGTGACCGGCCGTGCGCAGACATGCACCCGGCCGCTGGAGAGCAGCAGGTCTTGCTGCAGGCAGGCCGACAGCGCGTGGCCGCGCGCGGCGGCCTCGGTCATCATGGCGAAGGTCGAGTCCTTGTAGGTCTTGAACTCGTCGAGTGGGTCGGCAATGATCAAGATGCGCACGATTCCGGCTCCTGTCGGTTTGAGACTGCAATGTCCGGCAAAACGGCCGGCGCCTGCTTGCGATGCGACGCCTGCCTGCGCGCTGCGCGGTCCGTCGGCTGCCGGCCGCGAGCGCGCGATTGTAGCGAATCGCCCCCTGCCCCATCGCGCCGCAGCGCGACGGGGCCACCGAAAAAACAAAGCGCCCCGTTCCCGGGGCGCTTTGGCAGACCTTTCGGTCACGCGGGCACCGATGACGCCGGCCGCCCGCGCGCAGCCGCTTGGGTGCTACATGTGATACGCGGTCTCGCCGTGCGAGGTCAGGTCCAGGCCCTCGCGCTCGGCATCGTCCGTGACGCGCAGGCCGATCACCATGTCGATAAGCTTGAGCGCGACCAGGCTCACCACCGCCGAGACGATCACCGCCGTGATCACGCCTTGCGTCTGGATCCACACCTGTGCGCCGATGCCCGGGAAATCCCCGGGTTCGCCGCACTTGTTGGTGACGTAATTGCAGATCCCGGCGCCGCCCAGAGAAGGCGAGGCGAAGATGCCGGTGGCAATCGCGCCCCAGATGCCGCCGACGCCATGCACGCCGAACACGTCGAGCGCGTCATCCGCACCCAGCATCCTCTTCAGGCCGGTCACGCCCCACAGGCACAGGGCACCGGCAACCGCGCCGATGACCATCGCGCCCTTGACGCCGACGAAACCGCAGGCGGGCGTGATCGCCACCAGGCCGGCGACCGCGCCGGACGCGGCCCCCAGCATCGAGCACTTGCCCTTGAGGAAGTTCTCGAACAGCAGCCAGGACAGGGTAGCCATCGCGGTAGCCACCAGCGTGTTGACGAAGGCGAGCGATGCGGTGCCATTGGCTTCGAGGTTGGAGCCGACATTGAAGCCGAACCAACCCACCCACAGGAGACAGGCGCCGACCATGGTCAGGGTGAGGCTGTGCGGGGTCATCGCTTCCTTGTTGTAGCCCAGGCGCTTGCCCACCACGAACGCGGCGACCAGACCGGCGACGCCGGCGTTGATATGCACCACGGTACCGCCGGCGAAATCGAGAGCGCCCTTGGCCCACAGCCAGCCGGCGGCTTCCGTCACGGCCTTGAGCGTGGCCTCGTCCTTGATCGCATCGGGGCCGTCCCAGAACCACACCATGTGCGCCATCGGCAGGTAGGCGAAGGTGAACCACAGCACCATGAACCACAGCACGGCCGAGAACTTCATGCGCTCGGCGAACGCACCGACGATGAGGGCCGGCGTGATCGCCGCGAAGGTCAGCTGGAACATCGCGAACATCATCTCGGGGATGTAGACGCCCTTGGAGAAGGTGGCGCCCGCACCGGCCAGGTCGACCCCCTGCAGGAACATCTTGCCGAACCCGCCAAAGAATGCATTGCCGCTGGTGAAGGCCAGGCTGTAGCCGTACACCACCCAGAGCACCGCGATCAGGCAAAAGGTCACGAACACCTGCATGAGCACCGACAGCATGTTCTTGGTGCGCACCAGGCCACCATAGAACAGCGCCAGGCCCGGGATGGTCATGAGAATGACCAGGATGGTGGCCACATACATGAAGGTGACGTCGCCCTTGTTGGGCTCGGGCAGCTTAGGCGCTTCGGCCTCGGCCGGTTTCGCCTCATCCTTCTTGGCCTCGTCCTTCTTGGCATCGGCCGCCGGCGCGGCGTCCTTCTTTTCCTCCGCCTTGGGCGCATCGGCCGGCTTAGCCTCGTCCTTCTTGGCGTCGGCCGCCGCGGGCGCGGCCTGGGCGAACGCAGCCCCCGACAGCGGCATGCCAGCGGCCAGCGTCAGCGACGCCGCCAGCCCCAGTATCGTCAACAGCTTTTTCATTGTTTTTCTCCCCTGTTACAGCGCTTCGGCGCCGGTTTCACCGGTGCGGATGCGAATGACCTGTTCGAGTTCGAAGACGAAAATCTTGCCGTCGCCGATCTTGCCGGTGTTGGCTGATTTTTCGATGGCTTCGATGACTTGCTCGACAAGTTCGGTCTTGACGGCGGCCTCGATCTTCACCTTCGGGAGAAAATCGACGACGTACTCGGCGCCACGATAGAGTTCGGTGTGGCCTTTCTGACGCCCGAACCCCTTGACTTCGGTCACTGTGATGCCCTGTACGCCGATCGCGCTCAGAGCCTCACGCACTTCGTCAAGCTTGAACGGCTTGATGATGGCAGTTACTAGTTTCATGGAACACTCCTTACGAGATCGGAGACGGAACATCTCCACGTTCGAAAGAGCAGCTTCTATGCCAGCGGCACAGAACTTTGCGAGGCTGGCGCCGCACCGCCCCGGCAGGTGTGCGCCCACCCGCCCGGGACGATTTCGTCGTTGCGGACTTCGGACACCACATCACGCCCCGTGGCTGCGGGTGACCGGTACGCAGCCGGAACGCATCCAATCATTCTGCCCACGGACACGGCCCCGTCTTTCGCACCAACATCAGGCAATTGCACCATTTTGAGGCGAACTGAAAATGGACAACAAAAAGCCGCCCGAAGGCGGCTTTTTGTTGTCCTGAGAGGTCGCGCGGACGCAGCGTTCAGAAGGTCTTGCTGATCGACAGCACCAGCGTATCGCCGCTTACTTGCTTGCCCGTGGTCGCTGCGCCATTGTTTTCGAAAACGCGATAGAAATCCTTCTTCGCGTTGGTGCCGACAATCGCGGCGCCAAGCGTCGCAAAGCCTGCGTCATAGGTGATTCCAAGCTTGTAGCCAGTGTAGTTCAGTGCGGAGTAGTTCTTGACACTGAGATAACCCACATGACCAACCAAGTTGACCTTGGGAGCGACTTCGTAATTTGCATTGAGTTCAAAATACGAAGAGCCCTTGGAGCCGCTGGTCGCCGTACCGGTAGTTGCTCCGGTGTTTGCGTTGTTCGAATTCACAGCCGCGTAAACTGCATTTCCTAACGCGGCGCCGGTGAGACCGAAGTAATCGGTCGTGGCATAGGAATACTTTGCTGACAACCACTTGTAGCTCAGGCCCAGGTAGACCTCAAAGTTGTTGTATTTCTTCTTGCCGGTGTTAGCGCTGAGCTGGTAATACGAACCAGGGTAGTAGTAATACAACCCGCCGACATCCAATCCGATCCCGTTGGAGAACTCAGTCTTCCAACCGCCATAGAAATCCATTTCAAGGGCGGCGCCGTTGTTATACGAGTTGCCGCTCACGCTCGAGTTCCAGTTGCCCACGTAGAAACCGCTGGCATGCGAGTAGTCGAAACCGCCTTGCAACGCTGGCAGCTTGTAGGATTGCGAGATACCACGGAACCGGTAGTCCGAGACGACCGAGACGTTGCCGGTGAAGGTATGCGGCGATGCAGGTTTGGCAGCCTGCGCAGTGGCCGTGGTGACGGCAACGGGGGAGACGAAGGCGGCCGCGACGGCAGCAGCGAGGATCGACTTACGCATGAGAACCCTTTCAGAAGAACCGTTGAATGTTTTCGCACCAAGTCGGTGCATAAACTCCCCTGTTGCTTTGACTTGGTGCACTTTTATAGGCCAAGCCTGCCGGAAACCCGCTCCCAGCGCGGTTCTCCGTGATAGACTGGACTCACGTCATGGATAATACCCCCCGCCGCAATGAATGCAAAATTTATTGAAGAGCTGAATGCCCGGGTTGTTTCGTTTCTGCAACACACACCCGCCGCGGAGATCAGCCAGAACATCAAAGCCGCGCTGACAGCCTCTTTTTCCAGGCTTGACCTCGTGACCCGCGAGGACTTCGACATCCAGGCGCAGGTGCTCGCGCGCACACGCGAAAAGCTCGCCGCACTGGAAGCACGCGTGGCCGAGCTCGAACGCCAGTCCGCCGAGAGCTGACACAGCCGCGCCAGGTTCAACAAACCGGAAGCGGCAATGGGCCTGGCGATCCTCAAGTCGCGCTCGCTCGACGGCATGACCGCGCCGGAAGTCACGGTAGAGGTGCACCTCGCGGGCGGATTGCCGACCTTCACCATCGTGGGCCTGCCGGATGCCGAGGTCAGGGAGGCGAGGGACCGGGTGCGGGCCGCATTGAATACCGGCCGGTTCGAGTTTCCGGCCAGCCGCATCACGGTCAATCTGGCGCCCGCAGACCTGCCCAAGGAATCGGGCCGTTTCGACCTGCCGATCGCGCTGGGCATCCTGGCGGCGTCGGGCCAGATTCCCGGCCATGCGCTGTCCGGGTACGAATTCGCCGGCGAACTCTCACTCACCGGCGAACTGCGCCCCGTCCGCGGCGCCTTGGCCATGACGCTCAATGCCGGCCGCGCCGGGCGCGCGTTCATACTGCCGCGCGCAAGCGCCGCGGAGGCGGCATTGGCCGGCACCGCGACCATCCTGCCGGCCGATTCACTGGCCCAGGTCTGCGCGCACCTGGCCGGCAACAGCCCTCTGGTCGCGCAACCCGCCCCTGCGCACGGGGCGAGCGCCGCCTATGCGGACCTGTCCGATGTCAAGGGCCAGGCGCAGGCCAAGCGCGCCCTCGAGATCGCCGCGGCGGGCGGACACTCCATCCTCATGTCGGGCCCGCCGGGCACAGGCAAGTCGATGCTCGCCACCCGCCTGGCCGGCCTGTTGCCGCCGATGAGCGCGGCGCAGGCGGTCGAAGCCGCGGCGGTGCAGAGCGTGGCCGGCCCGTTCCGGCCGGAGAATTTCGGCCTGCGTCCGGTCAGGAGCCCGCACCACACCGCCTCCGCCGTAGCGCTTGTGGGCGGGGGCGGCCATCCGCGGCCGGGCGAAATTTCCCTGGCCCATCATGGCGTGCTATTCCTCGATGAGCTGCCCGAGTTCGACCGCAAGGTGCTGGAGGTGCTGCGCGAGCCGCTGGAATCGGGACACATCACCATCTCGCGCGCGGCGCGGCAGGCCGACTTCCCGGCGCAGTTCCAGCTCGTGGCCGCCATGAACCCCTGCCCCTGCGGCTACCACGGCCACCGGTCCGGCCGCTGCCGCTGCACGCCCGACCAGATCCAGCGCTACCGCGGCCGCATCTCCGGCCCCCTGCTCGACCGCATCGACCTGCTGGTCGAGGTGCCGGCACTATCGGAGGAGGAGCTGACCGCGGCGACACAGCCGGAATCCAGCGCCGCGGTGCGCGCACGGGTCGAAGCCGCCGCGCACCGCCAGACAAGCCGCCAGGGCAAGCCCAACAGCCGCCTCGCCGCCGGCGAGATCGAACGGCACTGCGCCATCGAAGCGGGCGCGCAGCAGTTGCTGCGCCAGGCCATCGGCCGCCTGCATCTGTCCGCGCGGGCTTATCATCGCATCCTGAAGGTCGCGCGCAGCATCGCCGACCTGGCTGGCAGCGACGCGATTTCCGGCGCACAGGTGGCCGAAGCCATCCAGTACCGGCGCGGCCTGGAAGTCGCCTGACCCCGCCAGCGCCCATCCAGGACACCAACGACGGGACACAGACCGGACCCATGGCCGATATCCACATCGAACGAGCACACAGCATGCCGCTCAAGAAGGCCCGCGAGGCGGCGGACGGATTCGCCGACCAGCTGGCGGAAAGATTCGACCTCGAGTCGGAATGGGAAGGCGACACGCTGCATTTCAGCCGCGCGGGCGTGAGCGGATCGCTGGCCCTGCACAAGCATCAGGTCGTCGTCAAGGCCAGGCTGGGCCTGCTGCTGTCGGCCTTCAAGACGACCTTCGAGGCGCACATCAACGATAACCTCGACCGGGTGTTCGGCGCGCCGGCCGCGCCGCCGAAAAAACCGTCGCCCCGGAAACGCGCCTGAGGCGGCGGCCGGGGCCGGCCGCCGCCTTACTTGAGCGATTCGATCAGGTCGATGTACTCCTGCATCGCCTCGTCCGCCCCCTTGCCCTTGAGCGCGGCCCAGGCGTCGAACTTCATGCGCCCGACCATGTCGGTGAAACCGGGCCGCTTGCCCTCGTTGTCGCCTTCGGTAGCCTGCTTGTAGAGGGCGTAGATCTTGAGCAGGGTCTGGTTGTCCGGTTTCTCGGACAATTCCTTGGACTCGGTCACGGCTTTTTCGAAACTGGCTTTGAGGGCGGACATGCGGCCTCCGGCTGGAAATGTTGTTGAAGGGGTACAGCGCACCAAAAGTGTAGCCCAAGGGGCGCGGCGCCCGTGCGCGCCCGCCGGGGCGCGGCGCCCGTACGCGCCCGCCGGTCCGCGGCCCGCGTGTTGCTGCTACCATGCCGCGACTCCCCGACCCGCCGGTCATTGAATCGCAGGAGACAAGGCGCATGTCCGCAATCGAACAGGTTCTCAAATGGGCCGGCAGCCTGCCGCTTGAACGCCTGATGCAGTTGCTGCCGCTCGACCGCATTCCGCTCGACCGGATCGCCGCCCACGCCGCGGAGGCGATGGGCGAATTGAGCAACCGGGAGCGCATGTCCAGCGTCGACACCGCCTGGCTGCGCATGGACACGCCCACCAACCTGATGATGATCGTGGGCGTGATGATGTTCGACGGGCCGATGGACATGGCGCGCCTGAAGCGCACGCTCGGCCATCGCCTGCTGCGCTACAAGCGCTTCCGCCAGCGCGTGGTGCAGGACCCGAGCGGCGCCTACTGGGTCGACGACGAGAATTTCGACATCGACAACCATGTCCATGCGGTCAATCTGCCGGCACCGGGCGGCAAGCCGGCCCTGCAGGGCCTGGCCGCGGCGCTGGCCACCCAGTCCCTGGACCACAACAAGCCGCTCTGGACCATCACGGTCGTCGAGCGCTACGACGACCATGGCGTGCTGGGCAGCGCAGTCATCATCCGCATCCATCACTGCATCGCCGACGGCATCGCGCTCATCGGCGTGATGTACTCGCTCACCGACGAAGCCGCGGACGCGCCGGAAGAAGGCGTCGAATCCGAAGGCCTCCGGCGTGCCCGGGAGCGGCGCGCCGCGCGCAGCGCCGCGCGCGATGAACGCGACCTGCGCGCCAGCCTCCTCGATCCGATCAGCGACGCCGCCGCGCGGGCGCTTTCGCTGTCCGGCGACGTCTGGGCCAGGTACCAGGACATGCTGTCGAGCCCCGAGAAGGTCGCGGATGCCGCGCGCGTGGCCGCCGATGTCACCACCGAGGTGGCGGCCCTGGCGCTGCTGCCCGCCGATTCGGTCACCAGCCTCAAGGGCAAGCCCTCGGCCGTCAAGCGGGTGGCCTGGAGCGAGCCGATGCCGCTGGCCGAGATCAAGTCGGTCTGCAAGGTGCTGGGGGTATCCGTCAACGACGTCCTGCTCTCATGCTGCGCCGGTGCCATGGGCGAGTACCTGCGCGCCAACGGTGAGGCCACCGAAGGCGTGGAAATCCGCGCCATGGTGCCGGTCAACCTGCGCCCGCGCGGTCAGGAGCACAAACTCGGCAACCATTTCGGGCTGGTGGTGCTGACCCTGCCGGTCGGCATCGAAAACCCGTTCGTGCGCCTGTTCGCGGTCAAGCGCAGGATGGATGAACTGAAGAACTCCTACCAGGCCATCATCTCGATGGGCATTCTCGGCGCGGTGGGCTTTCTGCCGCGGCCGATGCAGAAGCAGGTGCTCGACCTGTTCTCCAGCAAAGCCACGGCGGTCATGACCAACGTGCCCGGACCGCAGGTGCCTCTATACATGGCCGGCAACCTGCTCGCCCAGCAGATGTTCTGGGTGCCGCAGTCGGGCGACATTGGTGTGGGCGTGTCGATCCTTTCGTACAACAACCGGGTGCAGTTCGGGCTGATCACCGACAGGAAGTTCGTCGCCGAACCGGCCCGCATCGTCGACCGCTTCGCCAGCGAATTCGAAAAGCTGGTGTTTTATCTGCTGCTCAACGGCAAGGCGCCGCAGATGGCTGCCCTGCCCGCGGACGCGGCCGCGGATGCGGCGGGTGGGACAGCCGCCCCCACGGCTGGAACAGCCGCCCCGACGGCTGGGACAGCCGCCCCGACGGCTGGAACAGCCGCCCCGACGGGTGGAAGAGCCGCCCCCAGGGGGGCGAAGACCGCTCCGGGTGCCGCGCCCGCGCCCAAGCGCCAGGCCGCGCGCGGAAGCACCTCGCCCAGACGCCCGACGCCGCCGACCCGGTCCGGGAACGCTGCGGCCGCGCAGGCGACCGCCGTGCCGCCGCCGGGCGTACGCAAGGGCGGCCTGCTCAAGCGCATGCGCGCGCAGGCATGAGCGACGCCGAGGCCGGGCCCGCCCCCCTTCCGCCACGGCGGCCGGACCGCGCCCTTTTCGTCTACGGCACACTGCGGCGCGGCGGCAGCAACGACATTGCGCGCCTGGCGCCCGGTGCAACGTTCATCGCCGGCGCGCGCATGCGCGGAACACTGTTCGACCTGGGCGATTACCCCGCAATGCTGGTTGACCAGGGCGCGGGCTGGGTCGCCGGCGAAATCTATGCGGTCCCCGACGCCGACTGGCCCACCCTCGACGCGCTCGAGGAAATCGCCACCCCGGAGAAGCCGGACGGCCTTTACTTCCGCATCGTCGCCGATGCCCGGCGGGACGACGCGATCCCGGCCACCTGCGAGGTCTATGTGGCCAACCCCGCGGCATTGCGCCTGATGCACCGGATCGATCACGGCGACTGGATGGCGCATGTGGCGCGCCGAGCGCGCTGAACATCCGCCCGCCGGCGCAGCGCCTGCGGCGCGCCGGGCGCTTCAGTCCTCGAGTTCCGCCCGGGCGGCTTCGACGTCGAGGCGCTCCATGGCATCGGCCGGCTTGCACGCCGCGGCCTCCGCATAGAGCTTTTCGGCATCCTTCATTTTCGCCTTGCCGAACATCATGATCAGGCCGTTGGCCATTTCGGTGCGCGCCACCGCGGAATCGGGATTGAGCTTCAGCGCGGTCTCGAAGAGTTCGAGGCCGGTCTCCTTCCTGGCCCCGTAAGTGAGGCCGCCGATCATGGCGCCCACCTTGTCGATGATTTCCGCGTGGTAGGTGCCGAGCCCGATATGCGCGTCGGCGTGCCTGGGGGCGAGCTTGATGGCCGCGGCCAGGGAGTTCTTGACCTTGTCCCCTATGCCGTCCTTGAGCGCCTTGACGATCGAAATGCCCTGGGCATAGCGGCCCAGGGCATAGGCATGCAGGTAAAAGGCGTTGGCGTTCTTCGGCTCGGCCTTCTGTTGCGCCTCGCAGCGCGCGGCGATCTCCTGGAACATCGCCAGCTTCTTCTTGTCGTCCTCTTCCAGGTAATTGGCATAGATGCAGGCCGCCTTGTTGGCCGCGGTGATGCCGGCGCCGCCGGCCGCCAGCCCGCGCTCGACCGCGCCGCCGAAATCGCCGGCGTGGTAGGCGATCCAGGCCTCGAGCACCGCGCCGTCCTTGGGAAACGGTTCGCAGTCGCCGCGGTGCAGGCGGTCCCATGCCTTCCTGGCGGAAGCCGCCGTGTATTGGTAGGCCTTCTCGGGATACGGAAACGCCACCCATGCGGATTTCTTGGCCATCAGTGCTGCTCCTTTCGAATTGTCGTGTATGGGACGCGCAGGCTCAATTGCCGAGGTACTCCCGCGACAGGCGGGCGAACAGCAGCCGCGCGTCGCCGGCGAGGTACGGCGCGACCATCGACATGGCGTGATACACGCCGCGCCCCATGGCCGGGCCGTCGATCGGCTTGCGCGGGTTCTTGACGTATTCGTAGCTGAGCCAGTAGGTCGCGACCAGCACCATGTTCTCCGACAAGGCCTCGATCTCGCTGTCGCCGGCGGCGAGTTCGCCGGACTCGCGCATGCCGATCGCGAGGCTGCGAGCAACGCCCCGGCTATCGGCGAGGATGCGCCGGAAGTGGGTTTCGACGATGCGGTTGCGCGACAGCAGGTCGTTGAGGTCGCGATAGATGAAGCGGTACTTCCAGATCAGCTCGAACACCAGGTGCAGGAACAGCCACGCATCCTCCACCGAGATGCGGCGCCGCACCGGGGCGGCGAGCAGCTTGTCCATTTCACGCTCGAAATCGTCGAAGATGGCGTTGACGATCTCGTCCTTGTTGCGGAAGTGGTAGTACAGGTTGCCGGGCGAGATGTTCATCTCGTCGCCGATCATGCTGGTGGTGACATTGGGCTCGCCGAAGTCATTGAACAGGCGGTGCGAGACCTCGAGAATGCGCTCGCGGGTGCGCCGCTTGGGCTTGGGCAGCATGGCCTGGGTTGTTTTCTGGTTTGATCCCCCGGAATATTACCGTGTTACATGCGCGCCACATGTCGGCAGTGCCGAAGTCGAATCTTGTTGTTTAAAAATAACATCTTGCTTACACTACTTGATGTTTTTTGCCATAATCTGAATTCGCAGTGCCAGGCGGTCCGGGCAAAAGTTCACGCAACCGCGGGAAGACCATGCGCAATCCGTCACGCCATCCCCTGATCGCCGCCGCGCTGTTATCGGCTTGCCTGGCCGCGCCTCCCTCCCTGGCGCAGGACACCACCCTCGAGAGGGCGCGCACACTGATCACCGCCCAGAAGGGGCAGGGCCGGGGCGCCTATGAATTGCTCGCGCCGCTGGAAGCGCAACGCGCCGGCGAAGCGCCTTTCGACTATCTGCTGGGCGTGGCCGCCATCGACGCCGGCGAGTTCACCCGCGCGGTGTTCGCGCTCGAACGGGTGCTGGCGGTGGAGCCCAACCATCCGCAAGCGCGCGCCGAGATCGCCCGGGCCTACTTCCTGATGGGCGAGAACCGCGCCGCGCGCCAGGAATTCGAGGCGGTCAAGGCCACCAAACCGCCGGCCGAAGCGGTCGCCACCATCGACCGCTTCCTGAATGCGCTGGACGAGCGACAGCGCGGCATCCGCTCGGGCGTGAGCGGCTTCCTCGAGGCCGGCATCGGCCACGACTCGAACGCCAATGCGGCCGCCAGCGGAAGCGGGCTGGCCATCCCCGGCCTGCCCGGCTTCGGCTTCAACCCCAACCGGCGCTCCGATACCTTCCGGGCCCTGGCCGGCGGCATCAACGGCCGCTACGTGATTGGCCCGGGATGGACGCTGTTCGGCGGCGGCAGCTTCAACCAGCGCTACAACAACGAGGTGGACCGGTTCGACACCGGCACCTACGGCCTCGACGGCGGGGTGGTCCACCAGCGCGGCGCCAACGAATACAGCCTGGCCGTCCAGACCCAGGCGTTCGATCTCGACCACGCGCGTTTCCGCGACGCCACCGGCGCGGTCGCCCAGTGGCGCTACTCGCTGTCGAACCGCCAGCAGGTCTCCGCCTACGCGCAACTCGCCCGGCTCACCTACCCGAGCGCGAGCCTGCGCAACGCCCACCGCGAAGTCCTCGGCGTGGCCTGGGCGAGCGCCCTCCAGGGGGCGTGGGCCCCGGCGGTCTACGCGGGCCTGTATGCCGGGCGCGAGCGCACCATGTCCGGCAATGTGGCCGAGTTCGGTCATCAGGTCATCGGCCTCAGGGGCGGCGGCCAGATGAGCCTGCGCGAGTCGCTCACCGCCTTTGTCAACCTCAACTACGAGGAACGGCGCTACGGCAACCCGGAGAACCTCAACAACCCGGCTTCGCTGACCAGCTTCTTCCCGTTCGCCCGCAAGGACAGGGAATACGGCGTGCGGGTGGGCTTGAACTACCAGTTCGCCGGCAGGTGGAGCGTGAGCCCTTCGGTGGCCTACACCGACAACCAGTCCAACGTATCGGTCTCGGCCTATCGACGCGCGGTCTTCCTGGCCACGCTGCGCTACGATTTCCGCTGAGCGCGAGGCCGCGAGATGCCCATGCCCGTCGCATGCCCGCCGTGCCCGCGCCGGTGCGCGGTGCACGTGGCGTTGTGCGGGCAGCCCGCAACGCAGTAGTCTTCGGATGCCGTCGGATTCCCGGACCGACGTTCACGCAGGGAGCGCAGCATGCCCATTGATTCCAGATTTCCCACCACCCTGATGGCCGCCGCCCTGGCGGCGGCGTTTCCCGGCGCGGTCTTCGCCCAGGTGGCCGCGCGCGTCGATTTCGCCGCCGGCGACGTGGTCGCCCTCGCTCGGGACGGACGTTCGCGTCCGCTCACGCGCGGCGCCGAGGTGCAGGTCGGCGAGACGGTCAGCACCCAGCAGGGTCGCGCGCAGATGCGCTTCACCGACGGCGCCTACGTGTCCCTGCAGCCGCAGACCGACTTCCGCGTCGACACCTACGTCTTCGACGGCCGCGGCAGCGCCAACGAAAGCGCGGTGATGAGCCTGCTCAAGGGCGGCCTGCGCACCATCACCGGCCTGATCGGGCGCACCAACCGCGACGGCTACCGCCTGCAGACATCCACCGCCACGGTGGGCATCCGCGGCACCTCCTACGCGGTCACCTACGATGCCGGCGGCAGCGTCACCGTCTTCGTGGCCGACGGCGCGATCTCGATCAGCAACGACGCCGGAACCACCGTGCTGCCCGGCGGCAACAGCGCTGTGGTCGGCAACCGCAATGCGCCGCCCGCGACCAGCACGGAACGGCCGTTCCTGCCGCCCGCCGGCAGCACCGCCCCCACCACTACCGTCACCCCGCCGCAAAACCCGACCCAGGATGCGCAAACCCCGCTGCTGCCCGTGTCGCCGACCCTGCTCACCGGCACGCTCGTCAACACCGACCCGGATTTTCCGAACTTCGCACTGTCTAGCGGGATCCAGACTTTCAGCGGGCATGCACCGTCGGCCACGCTCAACGCGCAAGGCATCCTGACCGCCTACCAAGTCTCTGGCTTCGAAGGCATTTCCAGCGATTCGAGCGGCAGCGCGCAGTTGTCTCTGGCGGGCAATGACGGCATCATCGCCTGGGGCCGCTGGATCGGCGGGATCACCGGCAACGGCGTCGATCTCAACACCAACGGGCCACTGCACTGGATCGTCGGCTTGCCGGCAACCAACATGCCCACCACCGGCAGCGCCTCGTACTCCATGCTGGGCGCCACCGCCTCGTGCGTCGCGGGCTGCAGCACCGCGGCGGTGACCAGTTCGAACCTCACGGTCAATTTCGGCCCTTCCGGCGTCACCGGCGGCAATTTAACGACGAGCATGAACATTACCGGAACCCCGATTGGTACTTTTAGCGGTTCTATTGTCAACGAGGTCTACCCGAGTCTCGGGAAAAGCGGTTTCTATACGTTTACGTGCTGCGGCGGCAGCCTGACCATGGCCGGCGAAGGCTTCGTCGCCGGACCCGGTGCGTCGCGCGCCGGTTTGGCATACCAAGTCTTTGGGACGCTGGGCGAGGGTCCTGCGACCGAAATTCGCGGCGTGGTGGCCTACAAGAAGAACTGAGCCTGCCGGCGCGCTGCCCGAGCGGGGCTGTCACCGGCCATGGAAGCCGAGCGTCGGCCCGCACAGGCGCCCGCCTCGCATCTGGCGCACCTGACCCTGCCCGCCATCCCGGCCGGGCGCGGCCAGACCATGCTGGCCCTACAGTTCCAGTTCGACCGCTCGCAATGGCTTGACCGCGCGTCGATTCTTGATCACCAGTTCGAACAACTACGCGTTCTGGTCGACCACGCGCGCGCCCAGGCGCCGTTCTATCGCGATCATATGCGGCGGGCGCAAATTTTCAGCCTTGGCGGCCTCACGCCGGCAAGTTTCGCGCGCTGGCCGCTGCTGTCGCGTCGCGATGTGCTCGCTGCGGGAGCAGCGCTCCTGGCACGCACCATGCCCTCCGCCCATGGTGGAATCATCTGGAACGCCACCACCGGCTCGACCGGCCAGCCGGTGCGGGTGGCGAACAGCGCGCTCGGCGCGCTGTTCCAGGACGCGCTGGTCATGCGCAGCCATTTCTGGTACGGACTCGACCTGAGTCTGAAATTCGCCGCCATCCGTTCCGGCACGGACGAGGCCGCAGGCGCGGACTGGGGCCCGGCGCTGCGCGGCACCTTCGAGACCGGGCCTTCGGTCCTCCTCGGCCTGAGCGAAGACCTGGGCGCGCAATTCGAGTGGCTATGCCGCGAATCGCCTGCCTACCTTTTGTCGCGCGGCCACACGTTGCACGCGCTGATTCACGAGAGCCGCGCGCGAGGCGCGCGCCCCGAGGGCATCAAGGCGCTGCTGTCATTCGCGGACCGCCCGCCCGACGACCTGCGGATGCTGGCGCGCGAGGTGTGGGGCGCGCCGGTGTTCGACACCTACAGCGCCGGCGAATTCGGCGTGCTCGCGCTGCAGTGTCCCGATCACGAACATTTGCACGCGCAGTCGGAACACGTGCTGCTGGAAATCCTGCGCGAGGACGGTTCGGCCTGCGCACCCGGCGAGATCGGGCGGGTGGTGGTGACCGACCTGCACAACTTCGCCATGCCGCTGATCCGCTATGTGATCGGCGACTATGCCGAGGTCGGTGAACCCTGCCCGTGCGGACGCGGCCTGCCGGTGATCCGGCGCATCGCAGGGCGGTCATCGCACATGGCCGTCGACGTGAACGGGCGGCGCTTCTGGCCCCTGCTCAACCCCTTCATGTGGGCCAGCACGCCGATCACGCAGCGCCAGTTCGTGCAACAGACGCGCACCCACATCGAGGTGCGCTTCGTCGCCCCGCGCGATCTCACATCCGCCGAAGAGGCCGACATTCGCGCAGGCCTCATCTCGACCTTTCGTCATCCCTTCGAGTTCAGTTTCGTTCGCGTGGATGAGATCACTCGCGCGCCGGGCGCGAAGTTCGAGGAGTTCATCTCGCGCGTGGATGGCCCGGCATGATGCCGACGGGCCTTGGCTCTCGCATTCACTCCTCCTTGCCGGGCGTGGTGTGGCCTGCCATTCCGCCGCCGGCCGGCCAGGCGATGCTGGCCGCACAATTCCAGTTCGACCGCTCGCAGTGGTGGCCGGCGGATGAGCTGCTGGCTCAACAGTTTCGCCAGTTGCGCCTGTTGATCGCGCATGCGGTGGAAAACGTCCCGCACTACCGCAACCACCTGGCACATTGCGGTGTGAGCAAGCCGGAGGACATCACGCCCGACATCTTCCTGCGCTGGCCATTGCTCGGCAAACGCGCGGTCCAGGCCGAGCCGGCGCGCTTCGAAGCGACCGCGCTGCCCCCCGGCCACGGCGAGATGCGCCTGGTGGTGACCTCCGGGTCGAGCGGCCAGCCGCTGCGCGCCGCCACCTCCGATGCGTCGGTATTCGTGCAGCACGCGCTGGTGATGCGCAGCCACCTCTGGTACGGCTTCGACCTGCGCGCCAAGTTCGCCGCGATCCGCGCCTCCATCGATGCGCCTGTCGCGCCCGACTGGGGCGTCCCGGACAACGCGGTGTTCCGCACCGGCCCGCTCGTCATGCACAGCGCGTTCGACGACCATGACGCGCAGCTCGACTGGCTGCTGCGCGAACAACCCGCCTACCTGTTGGCGCACAACACCAACCTACGGGCGCTGCTGGAAAAAAGCCGCCGCCGCCGCGCCGCACCGCACTCGCTGCGCGCGGTGATGGGGTTCGGCGACATGGCCGCGCCCGACACGGCCGAGCTCGCGCGAAATCTGTGGGGCGCGGCTTTCTACGACACCTACAGCGCCAGCGAGGTCGGCACCATCGCATTGCAATGCCCGGCGCACCCGCACCTGCACGTGCAGGGCGAGCACGTCTACCTCGAGGTGCTGCGCGCCGACGATTCGCCCTGCGTCCCCGGCGAGACCGGACGCGTGGTGATCACCGACCTGCAGAACTTCGCCATGCCGCTGATCCGCTACGAACTCGGCGACTACGCCACCGTCGGCCCGCCCTGCCCGTGCGGACGGGGCTTGCCGGTATTGAAAGGCGTGGTCGGGCGCGCCGGCCACCTGGCGGTCGACCCGACCGGGCGCACCTTCTTCGCCCATCTCAACCTCGGCTTCTGGACCACCGCTGCGCCGATCCAGCAGCGCCAGATCGTCCAGCTCACTGCGTCACGGCTCGAGGTGCGCTATGTCGCGGAGCGCGATCTGGCCGGCGACGAGTGCGCCACCCTGACCCGCGAGCTGCGCACGGCGATGCGCTACGACTACGAGATCGGCTTCACGCGCATGGCGCACATCCCGCGCGGGGCGGGCGGCAAGTTCGACGATTTCCTGTCGCTGTTGCCAAAGCAGATCGCGTGAATGTCTCGGCCGTGGGCCAGCAGCGCGCCCGATCAGGCGGTTGGGCTGCCGCCCATCACCATCTGGTGCAGCCGCTCGGCATAGGCGGGGCCGAAGCGCTCACGCGCGGTGCGCCGTGCGGCGGCGCCGACCGCGCGGCGCAGAGCCGGATCACGCGCCAGACGCAGGATCGCGGCATGGGCCTGGTCTTGCGTATCGACCAGGAAACCGCACTCCGGGCTTTCGAACAGGTCGGCGAATCCGCCTGGGCGCACCGCCACCACCGGCAGGCCGGCGGCAAATGCTTCGGCCACGGCCAGCCCGGAAGGCTCGATGAAGCGGCCGGCCCCGCCGGTGCGATAGAAAAAGATATCGATGCCGGCCAGATACCCCGCCACGCCGGTCGCGCTTTGCGGCAGCAGTTCGATGTCAGGCCGATCAGTCAGCGCGCCGCGCAGCACCGTCGCACCCATCAGGCGCACGACAAGCCTTTCGGCCGCGAGTGCGCGATACAAGAGCGGATCGTCGGCGTGATGCTTTTCGGCCACGTCGCGGCTCAAGCGGCCCACCACCGCCGGATCGCGATCGTAGTCACGCTCGATTTCGAACATCGCCCGCATGTCGGCCGTCGGATCGAGCAAAGGACCATCAAGCGCAGATGCGTCACGCAAGAGCGTCGAGACGTGAATGATGGAAGGCGCCGGCAGGCCTGCCGCGCGCACCGCCAGCACGCAGCTATAAAGCGCGGCGTAATTGAACAAGTCGTTGACGATCACTACCCGCTCGCAATGCGAAGCTGCCAGCCATACGCCCGGCACGAAATGCGTTCCCCAGATGAGGAGCACGCCACCCTTGGGGAAACGGCCGGCAAATGGCGCAATGGTTTCGACCGCAACGCCAACCTCGCGCGCCAGCGCCTCCACCGCGGGCGCTGTCCGCACGGTTGACCAGACCTTAACCGGAGAATCCGCCTGCAGCAGGCGCGCGGCCTCCAGCGCGGCGCGCTCCGACCCGCGGATGGCGGTCTCGAACGCACTGATAATGTGTAATTGTGTGGACATGGGCCGATTATCGGGCCGCGGTGCCGAATGGGTAGCATGATCGAAGCGGTGGCACGACATCTGGACGAGGGCCGTCCGGAAGAAGCCTTGCGTCTGGCGCTGGCCGTTGTCGCGGAACGCCCGAGCGACGCGCGGGCGCACGCGCTGGCCGCGGCGGCTTGCCACACGCTCGGCCGGCCGGAGGACGGCATGCAGTGGTTTCGCAGGGCGATGGCGCTTGATCCCGCCGACCCGGAGTTTGCCTGCGGTCTTGCCGCCTGCCAATACGACTTAAAGCTGCCGCAGGCCGCCCGCACCACACTTGAGGCGCTGCTGACCAAACAGCCCGCGCATCTGCAGGGCTGGCGCAATCTTGCGCTGGCTTGTGAGGCTTGCGGCGATAACGACGCGGCCGGTGCCGCGCTGGAACGTGCGGTCACACTAGCGCCCGAACGCGCCTCGGTGCGGCGCGAAAGCGCGGCGCTTGCCATGCGGGCGAACCGGCCGCAGGACGCACTGCGCCATGCCCGCGCGGCGCATGCGATGGCACCCCAAGAACCGCTGGTGCTGCATGTGCTGCTTGAGTGCGCTCTCAAGGCGGGCGATGCCGATACGGCCGAAGCGGCGGCGCGAGCATTGCTCGATATCGATGCGCAAGACCCCTTCGCGCGCCGCGGCCTGGCGATGGCGCTGTCGATCAGCGGCGCGCTGGAAGACGCCACGCGGGAAGCAGCCCGTGTACCCGAAGGGTTGCGCGTCGGCTTCGATGCGCGCCAGGCGCTGCTCTCCAGCGGCGCCCGCGCTGTACGCGATTGCGACTGGCGCCACCTTCCTGCCTGGCTTGACGCGGCGGCGGCGCTTGCAGCAGAACCTGCCGGGCGTCTCGGCGGCAGCGAGATCGCATTCCTTGCACTGGCAACCGGGCTTGCAGCGCCGCAGTGTGCGGGCCTTTTCGCCGCCCACATCCGCCATATCGACGCGACCGAACGAGCGCTCGCCTGGCCGCGCGCGCCGCGCGGCCAACGCACCAAGCTACGCCTGGGCTATCTCGGCACCGGCTTCGGCGAGCACCCCTCCGGCATGGCATTGAACCCGATCCTCCTCGCCCACAACCGCGAGCGCTTCGAGCTCTACTGCTATGCCCTGAGCGGCGACGACGGCAGCGCGTGGCGCGCCGAAGCCCTCGCCGCGGCCGATGTGTTTCGCGTCGTCCCCCACATGAGCGCAACCGAACTCGCGGGCTTGGTCGCGGTGGACGACATCGACTTGCTCGTCGATTTCTCGGGCCTCTTGATTGGTGGCCGTGCCGCGGCGCATCGACACCGCACGGCGCGCGCGCACCTGTTGCTGTTCGAGACGCCCGCGCTGCTCAAGCTACCGGGCATCGATACGACCATCGGCGATGCGGTCGTGCTCGATGCCGCCGAACCCGGGGCACGCCTGCCGCATTGCTTGCTGCCGCTCGATCCGCGTTGGGCGCGTACAGCCCTTGAAGGCGAGGCGCCGCGGCGCGCCGATCACGGCCTGCCGGAAGGCGTGCCGGTGCTGTGCTGCTTCAACACCAGCTACAAGATCGAACCTACGGTGTTCGGCGCCTGGATGCGCATCCTGAAACGCTGCCCGGATGCGGTACTCTGGCTGCGCGACGGCGGCGACGCGATGCGGGACAACCTCGGGGGCGCGGCGCGCGACGCGGGGATCGCGCCGGAGCGCCTGTTCTTCGCCGCCCGCCTGCCATTCGCCGAGCATCTGCGGCGCGCTAGGCTGGCGGACCTGTTTCTCGACACCTTCCACTATGGCGCGCATGTCACCGGCTTGCAGGCGCTGGCTGCCGGCGTGCCCTTGCTGACACTGCGCGGCGACCGCTTCTCGGCGCGCATCGGCGCCAGCGCGCTGGTCCACGCCGGGCTCGGAGATACGCTGGCGACCGACGTCGACGACTATGTCGAACGGGCGGCGCGGTTATGCGAGGACCTCGCCTGGGCCGGCCAGTGGCGCCGCCGCACGCTCGCGGCCTTCGCGCCAGCCGCCTCGCAGGCACGCTTCGAGGCGTATGTGCACAGCCTCGAGGATCTCTACCTGCGCGTGTTCGCGAAGGCGTCGGGCCGATTCTGAGTCATGTGCGCCTGCGCATGCGCGACGAAGCGCGCGAGGTCATCGAGAGTTTCGGCAAGTTGCGCCGTCGTGGCGGAAAAAGGCGTGAGCGGCGCGCGCCCCGCCTTGCGGTCCACGCCGCCCAGCGTCTTGCGCTTGTCGCGCAGCGCGGCCAGGTTCAGCTCGATGCCATGGCGGGCCAGCATGGGCTGCAGTTCATGCCTGCGCTTGAGAATCTCCTCGCGGGTCTTCTGGTAGGCGTGTTCGCACAGCCGCCGGCGGCTCGAATAGCTGAACATGTTGGTGAAGAACATTTCCGCATCGGCCCGGTTGGGCTCGAACAGCAGCACATCGGCGTCCGGATAGTCGTCGCCGTACTGGCGCATGCCGATTTCCATCCGCGAATGAATTACCGCGCGGATGGTCTGCAGCACCACGATCGGCAGACCGCCGTCGACCAGGCGGCGCGACTTGCCGCCCGACGCGGCCACGGCCCGGTCGTCGTAGGGCACGAGGGGGTTGAGGCATAGCACCAGTCGCGCCCCTTCCTTGAGCGCCACCGACGCATGCAGCGTGCGCTTGAGCGCGCCATCGACGAAATGGCGGCCGCCGATTTCAACCGGCGGGAACAAGCCGGGCAGGGCGGAACTCGCGGTCGCCGCCAGCGAGATCGGCACGTCGTCATGACCCGCGGCACCGAACTCGACGGCCTTGCCGGAATCGAGGTCGGTGGCCACCAGGAACAGGCGTGCCTGGAGGCGCCGGAAATCATCCGTGCGGCCGGGCTGAGAAAACATGTGCGCCAGGTAGGCGCGCAGCGGCTCGTTGGAGAAGATTCCGGTGGGGATGGCCTGCAGCAGGTGCTCGGCCGCTCCCAGCATGCCGCTCGGCCCCTTGCCCCGCCCGGCGGTCGCGTAGCGCCAGAGGGCCCGAACCACCAGGGGCGGCAGCATGCACATGCGCGACCAGTACTCCGCAAGGGCGGGGCGCATGAGGATGGCCGGATCGAACGGCTCGGCTTCGGCGCCGGGCCGCGCACCCCCGGCGGCCGGATCGATGAACAGCCGGCACAGGTCGCGCGGCGCGATGCCGTTGGCAAGCCCGGCGCCCAGGATGCCCCCCGCCGACACGCCCACGTAGATGTCGAGCCGGTTCAGATCGAGTCCCTTGAGGGATTCGGCTATCGCCACCAGCGCGCCGACCTCATAGATCGCGCCGAGCGGGCCTCCGCCCGCCATCGCCAGCGCCACGCGCGTGGGTGGCGGCCCGGATCGGCTGCGCGGCCGCGCCGGCTTGCCCGCGGGCGCGGCACGCCCGCGCGATCGGGAGACTGCTCGAGCGTCGGTCGTGCCCCCGGGCCGGCCGCCGGTCACGCGGCGCGGCTCGGTATCGGAATGTCGGGTACGCATGAAGGGTACGGTGCGCTTAGGCCGGCCGCGCGGCGCTCATGATCGGCTGCGCCCCGCGAGGCATCCATCAGGCCGCGCGGGCGCGCTTGGCGGCGGGCTTGCGGGCCGCCGGCCTTTTCGCGGCGGCCGGTTTGGCCGCCTTGCGTGCCGGCGCGGTCTTCGCGCCCGACAGCGCATGGACGCTGGCGGTCAGTTCCTCGACGCGTTTGGCCAGGGTTTGCACATCGCGCTGGGTCGGCACCCCGAGGCGATTGAGGGCGCGCGCGACGCGATCCTCGAACACCTGCTCGAGCTTGTCCCAGGCTTCGGTGGCCTGGGCCTGCGCCTTGGACGA
>Ga0068877_10000176_pt1 | contig 55261 bp, 58 predicted proteins | sample NOAtaG_FD_66437 | JGI IMG/M metagenome (GOLD analysis project Ga0068877, IMG submission 66437) | Freshwater lake microbial communities from Lake Erie, under a cyanobacterial bloom - NOAA_Erie_Diel6S_1000h metaG | ecosystem: Environmental > Aquatic > Freshwater > Lake | place: USA: Ohio, Lake...
AAATGAACAGGGCCTCCCGGGACACCCCGGGAGGCCCTTTCCATATCCGACGCCGGACCACTTCAGCGAAGGGCGGCGGCCAGACCCGACTAGCTGAGAAGCTCCCGGGCGGCGGCGCGCGCCGCGTCTGTGATCTCGGCCCCGGCCAGCATACGAGCCACCTCCTCCAGCCGTCGGCGGTCGTCGAGGGCGTCCACCGTGGTGACGGTGAAACCGTCGCGATCCCCCTTGCGCACCTTCCAGTGTACATGTCCGCGCGCCGCCACCTGCGGGCTGTGCGTCACGACCAGCACCTGGGTGCCCGAGGCCAGCCGGCGCAGTCGCAGGCCCACTGCCTCGGCCACGGCCCCGCCCACCCCCTGATCGACCTCGTCGAAGATCATCACCGGCTGGCGCTGGTGCTCGCGACTGGCCAGCGCCGCCTTCATGGCCAGGGCGAATCGGGCCAGTTCGCCGCCCGAAGCGATGGCGTCCAGCGGACCGAAGACAGCACCGGCGTTGGTGGCCACCTCGAACCGCACCGTCTCGCGGCCCAGAGGCCCGCGCCGGTCCTCGGGCTGGCCCTCCAGCCGAACCCGGAAGCGGGCCTTCTCCAGCCGCAGCGGCCCGAGCTCGGTCAGTACAGCCTCGGTCAGACGCGCCGCCGCCGCCTCGCGGGCGCCGGTCAGCAGCAGGGCCACGGCATCATAGCTCTCCCGTGCCTCGGCCACCTCCCGTTCGGCGACGACAAGGGCGTCGGCCCCGTCCTCGATCAGCCGCAGCTGGTCGCGCAGGCGAATGCGCAGCAACGGCAAATGCTCCACAGTGGTCTGCAGCTTGCGCGCTGCGGCGCGCAGGGCAAACAGCCGCTCCTCGGCCTTCTCGAGGCGCCCCGACTCGAAATCGAAGGCCTCGGCGGCGATGTCGACCGCAGCCACCGCCTCAATCGCCTCTACCAGGGTTCGGTCGATGGCCTCGGCCGCCACGTCGAGACGGGAGAAGACCGGGTGCCCGGCCTCAACTCCGGCCTGGGCCGCCCGCTGCCGGGCATGTTCGACCGCTCGCAGCGCCGCCGCCAACCGCTGGTTCAGCTTGTCGCCGCCGAGACTCTCGCGCGCCGACGCCAGATCCCCCAGCGCCTTCTCGGCCGCACCAAGCATCGCCCGCTCACCGGCCAGCACCGTTTCTTCCCCCGGACGTGGATCGAGGGCGTCCAGGTCCGCCAGGGCCTCGTCCAGCTCCACGGCCCGGACGGCGGCGTTCCGCGCCTCGGCCCGCAGGGACTCGAGCCGGGCCTCGGCCGCCTTGAGCCCCTCTGCATGCGCCGCAACCGCCGCCAGATGGGGTCCGTGACCACCATAGGCGTCGAGCAGGGCGCGGTGGGTGCGCCAGTCGAGCAGACCGACGGTCTCGTGCTGGCCGTGCACCTCGACGAGGCGCGCGCCGATCTCGCGCAGCACCCCGACGCCGGTCGGCTGGTCGTTGACAAAGGCGCGACTACGGCCGTCACTGCCCAACACACGGCGCAGGATCAGGGGTTCGCCACGCTCGACCTCAAGGCCGCGCTCGGCCAGCAGGGCCAACAGCTCGGCGTCTTCGGGCGGCGCAAACTCGGCGGCGGCCATGGCCTGCCGGGCCCCGTGACGCACCAGGCCAGCCTCGGCGCGACCGCCCAGCGCCAACCCGAGGGCGTCCAGGATGATCGACTTGCCGGCTCCGGTCTCGCCGGTCAGCACGGTCAACCCCTCCCCGACCTCGAGGTCGAGGGCGTCGACCAGCACAACGTCGCGGATGGACAGGCTCGTCAGCATCATCGGGCTCTAGCCGGATTCGCGTCCGGCGGAGACGGTCAGCCGGGAATCAGGCGCCGCAGCCAGCCCTCGCGCGCGCCTCCAGGCTCGACCTCGGGGCGGGCCCCCTCATTGGTCAGCAGGACATAAGCGTCCTGGTACCAGCGGTTGCCCGGATAGTTGTAGCCGAGCACGGCACCGTTGCGGATGGCCTCGTCACGCAGGCCGAGCTGCAGATAGACCTCGACGAGGCGGTACAGCGCCTCCGGAGTGTGAGAGGTACGCTGGAAATCGGGGTTGTCGATCACCGCCTTGTAGCGATTGATCGCCGCCAGCGGCTGGCTGGCCCGCTGATAGTAGCGGCCGATCTCCATTTCCTTGCCGGCCAGCTGGTCGTTGACCATGTCGATCTTGACCAAGGCGTCACGAGCGTAGGGCGAGCCAGGGTAGCGTCGCGCCACGTCGCGCAGTCCGGCGAGGGCGTTCTGGGCATAGGCCTGGTCGCGACCCACATCGACGATCTGCTCGAAATTGCAAACCGCCCGCATGTAGAAGGCGTAGGCCGCCGAGGGATTGCCCGGGAAAAGCTGGATGAAGCGCTCGGCGGCAGCGATCGCGTCGGTGTAGTCGCCCGCCTCGTAGTAGGCGTGCACCTGCATGAGAATCGACCGACGCGCCCACTCGGAGTACGGATGCTGACGCTCGACCTCCTGGAAATAATCCACCGCATCGCGCCAGCGCCGCTGCTCGAGGCGCTGGTAGCCGGTATTGTAGAGCGCCTCGACCGGCCGCTCCTCATAGGCCAGGCGCGGGCGGTCGGGCCGACCTGCGCAGGCGGAAAGGGCGAGCGCGGCGACCGCACAGAGCGCCACGATCCGGGCGGGACCAGCGAACGCGGTCAGGACGGAGGACTTCGACTGCACGTACAAGGCGGCCTCTTTGTGGAGATCTGCTTCACTGTCTAGCACCGGCCCGGCGGCTGCGCCAACGCCGGAGACGCCGCCGCGCCCTTGATGGACGCGACTGCGCTGCTGTAAGGCGCGGCTGCCACTGACAGTCCGATGAGGGCGAAAGGATGACGCGGCGATGAAGCTGATCTCGGGCAACGCCAACCGCTCGCTCGCCACCGCCATCGCCGGGCACCTCGACCTGCCGCTGACCCGGACCCAGGTGAAGCGCTTCGCCGACAACGAAGTGTTCGCCGTGATCGAGGAGAATGTCCGCGGGGAGGATGTCTTCGTCATCCAGTCGACCAGCTATCCGGCCAATGACAACCTGATGGAGCTGCTGATCCTGACCGACGCCCTGGTGCGAGCCTCGGCGCGCCGGATCACGGCGGTCATGCCCTACTTCGGCTACGCCCGGCAGGACCGGAAGACCGGTGGCCGTACGCCGATCTCAGCCAAGCTGGTGGCCAACCTGATCACCCGCGCCGGTGCCGACCGCGTCCTGACGATGGACCTGCATGCCGGCCAGATCCAGGGCTTCTTCGACATTCCGACCGACAACCTGGTGGCCATCCCCGTGCTGGCCCTGGACGTGCGCGACCGCTACGCAGGCGGCGACGACCTGATGATTGTATCGCCGGACGTCGGCGGCGTGGTGCGGGCCCGCGCGCTCGCCAGCCGCCTCGACGTCGATCTCGCCATTGTCGACAAGCGCCGCCCCAAGGCCGGCGAGAGCGAGGTGATGAACATCATCGGCGACGTTGAGGGCCGTCGCTGCATCCTGTTCGACGACATCGTCGATTCGGGCGGCACCCTGGTCAATGCGGCCAAGGCCCTGATCGACCAGGGGGCGACCGAGGTCTCGGCCTATATCAGCCATGGGGTCCTGTCCGGCCCGGCGGTTCAGCGCATCACCGACGGCCCCCTGCGCGAGCTGGTCATTACCGACTCTATCGAGCAGCCGCTCGAGGTCACGAGCTGCGGGAAGATCCGCTCGGTCTCGGTGGCACCGCTGATCGGCGAGGCCATCCGCCGCATCGCTAACGAGGAATCCGTCTCCAAGCTGTTCGATTAACGGTCGGAAAAGCCGATGCATGGCGGTATAAGGCCAATCGGGGACCGGGCAGGCCGGTCCGGCTTTTTGCTTAGCGGGACATCCGATGGCCCTGGTTTTCTCCAAGGGGTTGCGTCCGACCCTGATCGCGATCTCCGTGGCGGCCCTACTGGCGGCCTGCTCCACGCCCGAACTGCCGGTGCCGGAACCGGCACCCCCGCCGCCCCCGCCGCCCCCGCCGGTCACCCTCAACCAGGGCATAGCTGACGCCGCCGCCGTCTATGTCGCCTTTGTGCGCGACGTGGGTGCCATCCAGGCGGGCGGTTTCCAGGACGCAGCAGCCATCCAGGCTGCGATCCGCAGGGGGTCCGCCTACGACCCGGCCCAGCTGTCGCGCGGCATGATCGCCTATGGTGCCATCCTCGCCCTGCAGTCGGACGGCTTCGTCGCCGGCGTGCGGGAGTACGCCGTCGATCCTGCCCAGCGCCGCGAGATCGTGGACAGCATCATCCGCAATCCGGCCTATGCCGCGTCCCTTCCGGGGGCCGCGGATGCGGCCGGCCTGATCTCGGCCCGCATCGGTCGGGACGCGACCAGCCTCGGGGCGATCGCCGCCGCCGTCCAGGAGGACGCCTACACCATCCAGGAGCGCCGCGATCCGCGCCGACGCTGGGCCGTGCAGCACCTGACCAATCGCGAGGAGCGTCTGGAGACCGCCAAGGCGCTCTCGCTGCAGCCCATGCTGCCCCCGGCAGAGGAAGCCGCCATGCTGTTCGCCGCGGCCCACAGCGGCGAGGGCCTGACGCTGGACGGGACCGCCCTGCCCCCGCCCTACACACCGGCCATCGTCAACTCCCTGGCCATCGCCGCCCTGGCCGCCCTCGGGGCCGGAGGCGACGACTATCGCACCTATACCGAGGCCCTCGCGGTGGAGAGCAACAGCGAGTTCTGCCTGAGCATGTCCAAGTTGATGCTGTTCCAGTGCCTCGCCGCGTCGCGGCCCAGCTACGAGGACATGTTCTGCCTCGGCCGGCACATCGTCGGCGACCTGGCGGCATGCACGGCCCAGAACGTCGGCCCCGGGCCCGGGCAGAGCGCTCCGGTGCTCGCCGCCGAAACGCCGGCGGTCGCCGCGGAAGCCGCCGCCGCCTCGACGGACGCCGTCGCTTCGGCGTTGGCTGACTGACGCCGGACGGCCTGACGCCTGCGCCCGGGGCTGACCCCCGGGCGTGGCCCTCCCATGCGCCCCTGTTGCGCGGTCCGGGCGAAGCGTGTAATAGCGCGCGCTCTTGATTTCCGGGGCGTGAACCCCCGCCGCGCGGCGACAGCCAGGCGCGGCGGTTTCGTTGTTGAGGCAGCCAGATGGCCGAGATCATCCTGAACGTCGACGTCCGCTCGGGCGTGGGCACCGGCGGGGCCCGCGCCGCCCGTCGCGCCGGTGCCGTGCCGGGCATCCTGTACGGTGGCGACAAGGCCCCGGTGGCGATCTCCGTCAACGAGAAGGACTTCCGCAAGTCCCTCTACACCGGCAAGTTGCTGGGCCACCTGGTGACCCTGAAGTATGGCGACGAGACCCAGCCGGTCATCGCCAAGGACGTGCAGTTCGACCCTGTGTCGGACCGTCCGATGCACTTCGACCTGATGCGTGTCGATGAGCACGCGCCGGTCAAGATCGCCATTCCGGTCCACTTCCGGAACCTCGAGTCCGCTCCGTTCAACCGTCAGGGCGGCTCGCTGGAAATCGTCCGCCACGAGGTCGAGATCCTCGTGCAGGCCGACCGCATCCCCGAGGAGCTGGTTATTGACCTGACCAATCGTCAGCTGGGCGACACGCTGCGCATCTCGGACGTGGCCCTGCCGGAAGGTGCCCGCCCGACCATCACCGACCGCGACTTCGTGATCGCCACCATCAGGGTGTCGTCGGCAGCCCAGTCGGCCGCGGCAGACGAGGCCCAGGCGGAGGCCGGCGCGGAGGGCTGACGCTCCCCGTTCAGGGAATTCAGCCCCGCCCCGGTCAGCCGCGGCGGGGTTTTTCTGTTCGGCGTCCCGGGTTCCGACGGAGCAGTCGCATGATCATCATCGCCGGCCTCGGCAACCCCGGGGCGAAGTACGAGAAGCACCGGCACAACATCGGCTTCATGGCCGCCGACCGCATCGCCGACCGCTGGCGGTTCGGTCCCGAGCGGGCCAAGTTCCAGTCGGTGATCCGCGAGGGTGAGGTTCCCACCTCTGCCGGGCCCATCCGCGTGCTGCTGCTGAAGCCCCAGACCTACATGAACGAGAGCGGCCGGGCCGTCGGCGAGGCGGCGCGCTTCTACAAGACGCCGCCCGGCCAGATCATCGTGTTCCACGACGAGATCGACCTCGCGCCCGGCCGCTTCCGCATGAAGACCGGCGGCGGCGCGGCGGGCCAGAACGGCGTCCGTTCCCTGATCAGCCAGCTCGGTCCGGACTTCCGCCGGGCGCGCATGGGAATCGGACACCCGGGCGAGAAGCATCTGGTACAGAGCCACGTCCTGTCCGACTTCCACAAGGCGGAGCAACCCTGGCTCGAAGCGCTGCTCGACGCCTGCGCTGACGCCCTGCCCTTCGCCCTGGCCGGTGATGACGACCGCTACCAGGCCGAGGTGCTCCGCCTCGCCCCGGCACCCAAGTTCAGCCCGCGCCAGGCCGCGCGCGGCGAAGACTGAGCCGAGGGGCAGCACCTGCGGCGGCGGAGCCATTGTGTCGGGCGGCAGACCCGACTAGGAGAGCCTCGCGTGAAGGCTGCCGTCCGTCCCCTGCCGATGTTGCGTGCGCTGGCGTACCTCGCCGCGACCTTCGCGGTCGTGTTCGGTGCCCTGCTGCCCTCGGCGGTCTCGGCCTCGGTTCGTCCTGACCGGCCAATCCTGCTCTGCTCCGCCGAGGGGCCGCGCCTGATCCAGGTCGGCCCGAACGGCGAGCGCAGTCCGGAAGACCTCGAGGCGCTGGGCTGCGCCGCATGTGTTCTCGCGGCCCAGACCGCCCTGCCGCCGCCCCCGCCGGTCACGCCGGCACCGCCGCCCGTCGTCCGCCCGCAGACCTTCGCCCCGCCGGTACATGCCGCCCCGTCGCCTCCGGCCCGCGCCCCGCCGCGGCCGCCGTCCACCGCGCCGCCCCTCGCCTGAAGCCAGACCTCATCTCACCGCGCGCCGGGCCTTGCCTGCGCGCGCAAGACCGACTCTGATTTCAGGACCTTCATTGATGAACCTCCGTCTTTCCGCGGCGCCGCTGGCGCTGCTCGCCGCCCTGTCGGCGCCCGCTTTCGCTCACGCCCAGGACGCGGACATCGACGCCGATGTCCGCGTCACCACGGTCGACAGCGTCATCGTCACGGGCCGCCCCGATCCCGAGGACCCGGCGGTCGTGGCCGAGGCCCGCGCCCGCCTGTCGCGCACCCCTGGGGCCGTCGCCGTGGTCTCCGCCGAAAGCCTCGAAAGCCGCTATGCGCCGAACATCGCCGACGTCCTGCGGGATGTGCCGGGGGTGTTCGCCCAGAAGAAGTGGGGCGGCGACGTGCGCATCGCCATCCGCGGTTCGGGCCTCGGCAACGCCAACCACCTGCGCGGCCTGTTCGTGTCGCAGGACGGGATCCCGTTCAACGAGGCCGACGGCTTCGGCGATGTCCAGATGGTCGACCCGCTGCTGGCCCGCTACACCGAGGTCTACAAGGGCGGCAACGCCCTGCGCTTCGGCGGGGCGCTGCTGGGCGGCGCGGTCAATCTCGTGACGCCGAACGGCCGGACCACCGGCGAAACCGCCAGCCTGCGCGTCGATTACGGGTCCTGGCGCACCGCCCGCGCCCATGCCGAGCTGTCCGGCGTGCGGGGCGACTGGGACGGGTTCATCGGCGTCACCGGCGTGACGTCTCACGGCTGGCGCCAGTACTCCGAAGGCCAGCAGCAGTACATCACCCTGAACCTCGGCCGCAGCCTCGGCGAGGACCGCGAGGTCCGGCTGATCGTCCAGGGGGCCTACATCCACCAGGACATCCCCGGGGCCCTGACCCTGACCCAGGCGCTGAACACGCCGGTGATGGCCACGGCGGTCAATCTGGCGAACCAGTACCAGCGCGACTACGCCTCGGTGCGGACCACCGTCTCGACCCGCTGGCGGCTGACGCCAAGTCTGCTGTTCGAGGGCGCATTGTACGGCACCTGGAAGGACCTGCACCACCCGATCTTCCAGGTCATCGACCAGGAGAGCCGCAACTACGGCGCGTTCGGCCGGCTGGACTGGGAAGGTCAGCTGTTCGGCAAGCGCGCCGACGCCTTCGGCGGCCTGTGGTACCGGTCCGGCGACCTTGACGCCCAGCAGTTTGTCAATGTGCGCGGCTCGAGCGGCACCCGCACCGCCAGCGCGCGCCAGAACGCCCGGGCGCTCGACGTCTTCGCCGAGGGCCGCCTGTTCGTTACCGACCGGCTGGCCCTGGTCGCCGGCGGGGCCTGGGGCCGGGCCGAGCGCGACTTCGAGCGCTTCGCCCTACCGGGCGTCGCCAGCAGCTTCACCCAGACCCTGAACACCGACTTCGACTGGTTCGCGCCGCGCCTCGGCCTGCTCTGGGAAGACGACGGCGGCAACCAGGTCTATGCTAACGTCACCCGCTCGGTGGAGCCGCCGAACTTCGGGGCCCTGTCGCCGACCGTGGGCGGATTTGTGCCGGTCGAGGCCCAGGAAGCCTGGACCTGGGAGGCCGGCCTGCGCGGCCGCACCGCCGCCTTCTCGTGGGACGCCACCGTCTATCGCGCGGAGCTGGACAACGAGCTGCTGACCTTCGTGGTCAATCCGGCGCTCGGCATTCCGGCGGCGACCTTCAACGCCGGCCCGACCGTGCACCAGGGCGTCGAGGCGGCCCTCGACTGGCGCTTCGCCCCCGCCTGGCGCCTGCGCCAGACCTGGACGTACTCGGACTTCTTCTTCGACGGCGACCGGGTCTATGGCGACAATGACCTGCCGCTGGTGCCGCCGCACCTGTACCGGGCCGAGCTGCGCTATACCAACCCCTCGGGCTGGTTCATCGCCCCGCAGGTGGAGTGGACCCCGTCCGACACTTGGGTCGACTACGCCAACACCCTCAAGGCCCCGGGCTATGCGATCGTCAACCTGAACCTCGGCTGGCGCTTCAACAACAACACCAGCGTGTTCGTCGACGCGCGCAACATCCTGGATGAGCGCTACGTCTCGAACTTCAATGCGGTGACCGACGCCCGCGTGGCCTCGACAGCCGTGTTCTGGCCCGGTGAGGGCACCTCGGCCTTCATCGGCGTGCGGAAGGCCTGGTGATGTCGGGCGCGACCAATGCGCCCCTGTCCGGGGCTTACCGCGTCGTCTGGCGCTGGCACTTCTATGCCGGTCTGCTCGTGCTGCCGTTCCTGATGATGCTGGCCCTCACGGGCGGGCTCTATCTGTTCGCCAGCGAGATCGACGACCTCGCCGCGCGGCCGCTCAACGTCGTGACGCCGGGACCCGAAAGGGTCTCGGCGGATCGCTGGGTCGCCGCCGCCCGAGTCGCCGCCGACGGCCAGCCGGTCGCGGTCCGGGTGCCGGACCGCCCGGATCGCGCGGTCCAGGTCGTGGTCCAGCCGGAGGACGGCTCCCGGCGCGCCGTCTTCGTGAACCCGTACGACGGCCAGGTCTCCGGCGTCGCCGGGGCCCCGCTGTCCGACACCTTCAAGCGCATCCACAGTCTGGAGATCTTCGGCGGCGGCCTGAACGTCGTGATCGAGATCGTCGCCGGCTGGGCCATCATCCTGGTGGCCACCGGCGTGTTCCTGTGGTGGCCGCGCGGGCGCAAGGGCGGGGTCGTCTCGCTCAGCACCCGCGACCCCGCGCGTCGCCCCTTCTGGCGCGACCTGCACGCCGTGACCGGCATCTTCGCCGGCGGAGTGATCGTCTTCCTCGCCGCCACCGGGATGCTGTGGTCGGCGGTCTGGGGCGACCAGGTGATGGGAACCCTGCGCGCCGCCGGCCTCGGCCGTCCGCCCGCCCCGGCGGCCCAGAACTGGGAGCATGCCCACCACGCCCCGACCCCCGAGGGGCTCGGCTGGACCATGCAGGGCTCGGTGCTGTCCGCCCCGGAGTCGCGGCTCGACCTCGACGCCGTGCTGGCCACCGCAGCCGCCCGCCAGGTCGCCGCCCCCTTCACCGTCAACCTGCCGTCACGGCCGGACGAGGCGGTGTCGGTGGCGGTGCGCAACACCCGCGTCGAGGACAGTCGCACCCTCTACACCGACGGGACCGGGCGGCTGCTCGGCGACATCCGCTACGAGCAGTACGGCTGGGCGGCGCGGATGTTCGAGTGGTCCATCTTCACCCACCAGGGCACCCAGTACGGGACGATCAATCGCATCGTCATGCTGCTGGCCTGCCTCGCCGTCTGGATGATGGGGATCAGCGCCATGGTGATGTGGTGGAAGCGTCGGCCGACGGGCCGGCTCGCCGCCCCCGTGGCCCCGCCCGGACCGCGCGCACGCGCCGCGGTGCTGGGCATCGTCCTGCCGCTGGCCATCCTCTACCCTCTCACCGGCCTCAGCCTGCTGGCGGCGGTCGCAGTGGACCGCCTGTGGCGTCTGGTCCGCCGTCCTGCCGCCGCCTGATGATGGAGATCACAATGATCCGACTGTCTCGTCCCGCCGCCGTCCTCGCCCCGCTGGGCCTGGCTCTCGCCGTCTCGGCCTGCGGCCAGCCCGCCGCCGAGGCCCCCGCCGTGGTCGAGGTGACCGACGCCTTCTGCCGCCCGACCCAGGCAGGGCGCGCCGTCACCGGCTGCTACATGACCCTGACCGCCAGCCGGAACGACCGACTGGTGTCGGCCGCCTTTGCCGGTGCTGAACGGGTCGAGATCCATGAGATGACCACCACCGACGGCATGATGCGCATGGCCGAACTGCCGGACGGCCTGCCCCTGCCGGCGGGCGAGGCCGTGCAGCTCAAGCCGGGCGGCAACCACATCATGCTGCTGGGCCTGACCCAGCCGCTGGCCGAGGGCGAGCGGCTGTCCATGAGCCTGACGTTCGAGCAGGCGGTGCCCTACGAGGTCAATGTGGTGATCGCCCAGCCGGCGGCGAGCCCGGCCAGCCATTCCGCGCACTGAGCCTGACAAAGCGATCGCGACCGGCTAAAGGCCAGCCCTTCACCTCCAGCCCTGAAGAGTCATGGCCCTGAAAGTCGCGATCGTCGGCCTGCCGAACGTCGGCAAGTCCACACTGTTCAACGCCCTGACCCAGACGGCGGCGGCCCAGGCGGCCAACTATCCGTTCTGCACCATCGAGCCGAACGTCGGCGACGTGGCCGTGCCCGAGCCGCGGCTGGACGCGCTGGCCGCCATCGCCGGCTCGAAGGAGATCATCCCGGCCCGCATCAACTTCGTCGACGTCGCCGGTCTGGTGCGCGGCGCGTCCAAGGGCGAGGGTCTCGGCAACCAGTTCCTCGCCAACATCCGCGACTGTGACGCGGTGGCCTTCGTCGCCCGCTGCTTCGAGGACGACGACATCACCCACGTCGAGGGCCGGATCGACCCGATCTCCGACCTCGAGATCATCGAGACCGAGCTGATGCTGGCCGACCTCGAGAGCCTCGAACGGCGGGTGTCGAACGTCGAGAAGAAGGCCAAGGGCGGCGACAAGGACGCCGCCACGACCCTGCGCCTGATCAACCTCGCCCTGGAGCCGCTGCGCGCCGGTCGTCCGGCCCGCGTCGCCGAGGTGTCGAAGGAGGACGAGAAGGGCTGGCGCATGCTGCAGCTGCTGACCGCCTTGCCCGCCCTCTATGTCTGCAATGTCGACGAGGGCTCGGCCGCCACCGGCAACGCCTTGTCGCAGAAGGTGGCCGAGCGCGCCCGCACCGACAACGCCAACTCGGTGGTCATCTCGGCCCGCATCGAGTCCGAGATCGCCCTGCTCGATCCGGAGGAGCGCGCCGAATTCCTCGAGACGCTGGACCTGACCGAGCCGGGCCTGAACCGGCTGATCCACGAGGCCTACAAACTGCTGGGCCTGCAGACCTATTTCACCGTCGGCCCCAAGGAGGCGCGCGCCTGGACCATCCCGGTCGGGGCCACCGCACCCCAGGCGGCGGGCGTGATCCACTCGGACTTCGAGAAGGGCTTCATCCGCGCCGAAACCGTGGCCTACGACGACTATGTCGCACTCAAGGGCGAGGCAGGGGCCCGCGAGGCCGGCAAGCTGCGCGCCGAGGGCAAGGCCTACGTCGTCAAGGACGGCGACGTGATGCACTTCCTGTTCAATAACTGAACTTCAGGAAAGGTCATCAGCTCCAGTCTCTTGAGCACGCATGATCAGACTCGTGTAACGACTGCTCAAGAGCCCTGGGGTGCCTGCATTCTTGTGATTCTTGATAACCTTGTATGGGTTCATCAGCAACGCGTAGCCAAGATCGCCAGCTGGACCGGGCGCGATTTTGATGAATCCTAGCTCATCTAACTTCTTGATTCGCTCCCTCCACGTGCGCTCGGCGCGCTGACCTGTGAATCCAGAATGAAACGCAAGCTCACGGGCATTACTTAGAGAGACAACTGGCTCCTCAAACGCCCTGCACCATAACTCTAAGTAGGCACTAGAAACGGGAGCGCCTCCCGAAAGCTCGTTCATTATCTCAAGCATGAGCGGCATTGCGCGCGGGATGTTTGTGTACCCCTTAGCTTGATCTTTTATCCAGAGGTCCGAATCCTCAACTTCCGGCCAAATCTGCCGTCTGACCTCATTTGATCGCTCACGTCTACGGGCTGCAGCTTTGATCATTCGGCGTCCATCATGATAAGATCGCTATGGGGTGCAGGACGGAAATCCCAGTTTGGACCTGGGTTTCCGCCCTACATGAGACTTGAGGATGCTTTGCTCCGCTTTGGACGCGGAGCATCCTCAAGGCCATTTGTACTACGAGGCCGTCCAAATGTCGCCGACTCATATGCGCCAGCTTGCCCATTCAGGCGTTTCAGATTGCGCCCAGCTCGGGATTTCCCCCCATATACACCGCCGACTCGACATGTGAGTTGGCGGCGCGGGGAGCGCACTCCCTCAACAATACAGTGCGTTATGAGCGCCGCGCGGTATCACCGTATGCCGTATCCGTGTCTCGGCGTCTCAGGTTGGGGGCGGGGGGAATGGCCCCCACACGACTATCCGAGCAGGCAGCAGATTCGATCGTCGCGCCCCGACCCAACGTCGTTACTGGTCTCACTTCCGGTTCACGCCGCGGCGATGGCCTCGATCTCCACCCGCCAGCCGGGCTCGAACAGGTCGGTGATGATCACGGTCAGGGCCGGCTGACGCCCGTCCAGCACCCGCAGGCGAACGGCGCGGTTGACCTCGGCGTCGGCGCGATCGGCGAGGTAGGTCGTGACCTTGACCAGGTTGTCCAGCGTCATGCCGGCGGCCGCCAGCTGGGCCTCGACATTGGCCCAGGCCTGAACGCACTGACCCTCGAAATCTGTCGGCACGACCCCGGTCGCATCGGCCGGAATCTGGCCGGACAGGAACAGCCAGCGGGTCGCGCCCGTGACCTCGACCGCGCCGGGATAGCCCCCCTGCACGGCCGGGCCGTCGGCGGCGCTGAGCGGCCGAAGCTGCACTACTGACGAGCTGAGGTCGTGCGGGCGCGGATGGCACCGAACTCGCTGTTCGGCTTCCAGCCGGGCCAGCGATCGCTGTTGGCGAGGTCCCGGGCCAGCCGATACATCAAGGTGAGGGTCTCGACCGCCGAGGAAAAATCCAGGTCCTCGGACCATTCGTCTGCGGCCTGGTGGTAGCGCTCCTCCCACATAACGCGATAGGCGGGTTCGCCGACGACCTTGCCGCCCTCGTCCAGGTCCGTCCCGTGCCACGGCATCAGCGTCGGGACGCCGGCCACGGCGAACGGCAGATGGTCGGAGCGATAGAAAAAGCCCTCCTCCGGCTGGCCGTCGTCGGTGACATAGCGGCCTTCGGCCTCGGCCAGGCGCGCCAGATCGTCCTCCAGCTCGTTCTGGCCGAAGCCGAAGATCGGCAGGTCGCGGGTCGGCGGCGAGAGGGGCAGCATGTCGATGTTCAGGTCGGCCACCGTCGTCTCGACCGGGTAGACCGGATCGGCGACATAGGCCCAGGCACCCAGCAGCCCCATCTCCTCGGCCGCCATGTGCGCGAAGATAAAGCTGCGCTCGGCCGGACCGGCGGCCTTGAGCTCCCGCGCGATCTCGACGAGACCCACGGTGCCGGTGGCGTTGTCCCAGGCCCCGTTCCAGATGCGATCCTCGCCTTCCGGCACGGTCTGGCGGCCATGGTTGTCGATGCCAACATGGTCCCAGTGTGCCGAGAAGATGATGGTCTCGTCCGGCCGCTGCGTGCCGGGGATGCGGGCCAGCAGGTTGTAGGTCCGCAGCACATTGACCGCCTCTTCCGCCGAGGCGGACAGGGTCACGCCGGTCAGGGGCGTAGCGCGGAAATCGCCGCCGCCCGCCGCGGCGGCGGTCAGAACCTCGAGGTCGAGCCCGGCCGCAGCGAACAGGCTCGCCGCCGCCTCGCGGTGCAGGTTGGCGGTCAGCTCGAGGTCGGGGCCGCCCGGCTGGAAGGTACGCTGGGCGTCGGCGAAGCGCGCTTCGGCCAGCTGCGGCTGCAGCATGATGACGCCGATCGCACCGCGGGCGGCCGCTTCCCGCACCTTCCACCAGCCAGCGTCATAGAGCGTCGGATACTCGCCGTTGAACAGCGCCCCGTCCGGTTCGCCGGGCAGGACGACGACGATCTTCCCGCGGACATCGACGTCCTTGTAGTCGTCCCAGCCCCGCTCCGACGCGACGATGCCATAGCCGGCGAACACCAGTTCGGCCCCGGTGATCTCCGCCCGGCCGTCGTTGGCTGCCGAACGCAGGTTCAGGCTCTCGCTCTTGACGAGCGCCCCGCCGGTGCCGCCGGGCCCGGCCCAGGTCGCTGAGAAGTCACGCACCGGGGTGTAGCGGCGCAGGTCGACCGGCTGCAGCCACTGGCCGTCCGGCCCGCCCGGCTCGAGGCCGAGGCGCTCGTACTGCGCCTGCAGCCACGCCAGCGTAAGGCGCTCGCCCGGTGTGCCCGGATAGCGGCCCTCGAAGCTGTCGTCGGCTATGATCCGCACGCCCTCCGACAGGCGGGCGGCGGAGAAGTTCTGGGCGGCGACCGGCGCGGCGACGGCCACGGCCAGCAGCGCCACGGCGCAGACGGAGCAGACGGAGCAGACGCGACGGAACATGCGGGACAGGCCTCGTTCGGGATGAGATCGTGATACCTGAACGGGGGGGCGTTAAAAATTCTTTTTCATCTTGCCGTCAGTCGCGCGCCGCCGCCGAGGCCTCGCGGGCGACGCGGAACTCCGAGGTCTCGCGCCAGGCCGGCCAGTCGCGGCTGTCAGCCAGCGCCCGTCCAGCGGCATAGTAGACCTCAAGGTCCTCGATCTGTCCCGACAGGTCCCAGTCCGGCGACCACTCATCCCCAGCCTGATGATATCGGTCCGCCGTATAGCTGTCGCGGCGGGCGTTGCGCTCCTCGATCGGGGCGTCGCGGAAGGCCCCGCCGCCGCGCATGAAGGCCATCGGTACACCACGCTTGGCAAGCGGGAAGTGATCCGAGCGGAAGTAGGTACCGGCCGCCGGGTTGCCGTCCGGCAGCAGCCGGCGGCCCTGGGCCTCGACCATCGAACGGACCCGGTCATCCAGGTCCGACTGGCCGTAGCCGGTCACGCTCATCCCGTCGACGCGGCCATAGACATTGGCGGCATCCATGTTGAAACCAGCCACGGTGGTCTCCAGCGGGTACAGTGGATTGGCGGCGTAGTACTCCGAGCCCAGCAGGCCGCTCTCCTCGGCCGTGAAGCCGATCAGCACCACAGACCGTTCCGGGCGCGGCCCGGCGGCGAAGGCATGGCCGATCTCGATCAGCGCCGCAGTGCCCGAGGCGTTGTCGACCGCGCCGTTGAAAATGGCATCGCCGCTGGCGTCCGGCTGGCCGATACCGATGTGGTCCCAGTGCGCCGTATAGAGGATCGTCTCGTCCGGATGCGTCGTCCCGGGCAGGCGTGCAAGGATGTTATGGGTGCGGATGCGCGAGGTCTCGACGCGGTAGCGAGCGTTGAGCCGGGCCCCCTCCAGCGGCACAGGCTCGAAGTCGCGCGAGCGCGCGGCGACCTTGAGCGCCTCGAAGTCGAGCCCGGCCCGCCGGAACAGCTCGACCGCGACATCGCGCCGGATCCACGATTCCAGAGGCACCCGTTCGTCCTCCGCACTGGCGCGGACGATGTCGAACTGCGGCCCGCTCCAGGAGTTGGCCACGGTAGTCCAGCCGTAGGAGGCCGGGGCGGTCTCGTGGACGATCAGGACGCCAGCCGCACCCTGGCGCGCCGCCTCCTCGTACTTGTAGGTCCAGCGCCCGTAATATGTCATGGCCCGGCCGCCGAAGGTATCCAGCTCCGGCTGTTCGAAGTCGGCATCATTGACCAGCACCACAAGGATCTTGCCACTCATGTCCTGGCCCTTGAAGTCGTCCCAGTCCCGCTCGGGCGCGCGGACGCCATAGCCGACGAAGACCAGCTCGGCGTTCTCCAGGCTAACGCTGTCGGCCGGACGGCGGGTCGAGATCACGGCCTCCTCGCCCTGGCGCAGCGGCTGGCTCCAATCCCCGACGGAAAGGGTGGCGACCGGATCGACCACCGCGAACCGCGCCAGCTCCACCGGCTGGGTCCAGCCGCCATCGACGCCACCGGGCTCGAAGCCTGCAGCGGCGAAGCGCTCGCTCATGAAGGCGATCACCTTGTCCTCGGCCACGCCACCGATCCCCCGCCCCTGGAAGGCGTCGTCCGACAACTCGCGAATGTTGACGTTCAGCCGCCCGGCGTCGAACGGCGACTGGGCCAGGGCAGGCGTCGTGACCCCCAGCATCAGGGCGGCGATCAGGGACAGGCGGCGAACAGCGGGGCACATGCGCAGACTCCGGCGACCAAGTTGAACGCCGGACTCTAGCACCCCGATCGCCGCTGTCGATGCGCGGACCGACACCCCTGCGGCAAGGGCTTGTTCATCCCTGAACACCCAGCCTGCACCCATCAAGGAGACCCTCATGATTCGCTCGCGCACCCTTGCTCTCGCCCTCCTCCTCGGGGCCGCGCCCCTGCTGTCCGGCTGCGTCGTCGGCGCGGCGGTCGGCGCGACCGGTGCCGTCATGGGCGGTGCCGCCAAGGCGACCGGGGCCGTGATCGGCGCCGGGGTCGATGCGGTCACCACCTCGGACGAGGAGACCCGGGCCCGTCGTGAGCGCGAGCAGCGCGAGTGGGAGCGGGAGCAACGCCGCTGCGACCAGCACCAGCGCCGCGGCCGGGACTGTTAGAGGCTCAGCACGCAGCGCTCGTGGATGGTCGGGCGCGCGACCTCGATGCGGCACAGCCCCGACCAGTTGCCGCGCAAACGGTTGGCGAACCACAGGCACAGGTGCTCGAGACTGGGTAGCTCCAGCCCGGGATGATCGTTGAGCAGGCCATGGTCGAGCGTCTCTGCCGCCGCCTTCAGGTCGCGCTCCAGCGCCCCCAGATCCGCTACCCAGCCGTGGGCATCGTCCAGCACCTCGGCGCGCACCGTGGCCGCCACCGTGAAGGAATGGCCGTGCAGGCGGCGATAGATGCTGCCCTCGGGCTCACTGGGAAAGTGATGGGCGGCGTCGAACGTCGCCTGCTTGGTGATCTCGAAGACGGGCATCATCGTACGCCGATGTACTTGTGGGTCTGGACGCTGACGCGCCACTGCGGGTGGGACAGGCAATAGGTGACGGCGGCGTCGGTGGCGGCGTCCCGGTCGGGGCCGTCCATCGGCTGCAGCCAGTACCGCTCGAAGTCGAGACCGGCGAAGCGCTCCGGCGGGGCCAGGGTCTGGGGATAGACCAGCTTCAGCTCCTGCCCCGAGGTCTGGACCAGCGGCGCATCGGCCTTGGGGCTGACGCAGACCCAGTCGATCCCGTCCGGAGCCGCGATCGTGCCGTTCGTCTCGACCGCGATCGCAAACCTGCGGGCCTTGAGAGCGGCAATCAGGGGCGCGTCCAGCTGCAGCAGGGGTTCCCCGCCGGTACACACCACGAGCCGGTGCTCCGGGCCACCCGTCCACAGCGCAGCGACGTGGTCCGCGAGGGCGTCGGCGTTGGCGAAACGCCCGCCACCGTCGCCGTCGACGCCGACAAAATCCGTGTCGCAGAAACTGCAGATGGCCGTCGCTCGATCCACCTCACGCCCACTCCACAGGTTACAGCCGGCGAAGCGCAGGAACACCGCCGCCCGACCAGCCTGACCGCCCTCGCCCTGCACCGTCAGGAAGGTTTCCTTCACCGCGTAGCTCATGGAGCGGCCCACGCAGCCCAGCCCGCGGCGCGCAGTTCGCAGGCCGGGCAGCTCCCGCAGCCATAACCCCAAGGGTGCAGCTCCGACCGGTCGCCGCGGTAGCAGGTGTGACTGTCCTCGACGATCAGCCGGACCAGCACCTCGCCGCCGAGCTGCTGCGCCAGCGCCCAGGTCTCTGCCTTGGTCAGGTCCATCAGCGGAGTCAGGATTGGCATCGGCCGGTCGAGCCCCAGCGCCAGAGCCTGTTGCATGGCGTCCAGCGTGTCGCGGCGACAGTCCGGATAGCCTGAGAAATCAGTCTCGCACATGCCGCCGACCAGCACTTCGAGCCCGCGACGATCAGCGAGGGCGGCGGCCGCCACGAGGAAGATCAGGTTTCGGCCCGGCACGAAGGTGCTGGGCAGGCCGCGCGCGCCCATCTCGATCTCGCGCTCGGCGGTCAGCGCACTTTCGGTGAGACGACCATAACCGGTCAAATCGACCATGTGATCGGGGCCCAGCCGGTCGGCGACCGCTGGCAGGGCGGCGGCCATCCCTTCTCGCACCCTGAGCCGCGCGTCCAGCTCGACCGCATGCCGCTGGCCATAGTCAAAGCCAACCGTCTCGACCCGGGCATGACGCGACAGGGCCCACGCCAGGCAGGTGGCGCTGTCCTGACCTCCCGAGAAAAGAACCAGGGCGCTACGATGGTCGGGGAGGATTTCGCTCATGCAGGCCCTGCGGTCGGCCGCCGGGCCGCGCGCATGCGAAAGAGGACGTAAGATAAACCGGACGGCTCTCCATACACCGGCCGCTTCCGAGGCGCAAAATGTCGCGGGAGGCCGCGAGCGCAGCAGTGGACAACATTCACAGTTCGGAAATTGGTTTCAGGGCAATCTTCCTTCCCAAGCGAGGACTTCGGTAAAATGCCGACAATCGAAAGCGTGTCAGAGTCATCTGTCCCCGTGGCTCCGGAGACGCCGGGCTCGGCGATCCTAGAACGCTTCGAGCAGTCCCCCGAAACCCTCGTCATTGCCGTCGTGAAGGAAGGCCGCCCGGTCGGGCTGGTCGAACGGGACCCCTTCCTGATCCGCATGGCCGGCCCCTTTGGCCAGAGTCTCCATGCCCGGCGTCCTGTGGCCGAGGTGATGGATTGCGAACCCGCCGTGGTCGAGGCGGGCGTCGCCATCGACCTGTTCTGCGACATCATGCTGGGGGGCGGTCCGACAGCACTGAATCGCGGCTTCATCGTCACTCGCGAGGGCCGCTACCGGGGCGTGGGCACGGTGCTTTCGCTGCTGCAGGCAGCGCACGAGCGCCAACTCCAGCAGAACGTCGAACTGACCGAACAGGTTCGCAAGCTCAGTGACACCCGCACCCAGGCCCTGGCCTCGGCCCGCGCCCGCAGCCAGTTCCTGGCGGTCATAAGCCACGAGCTGCGCACGCCGATGAACGGAGTGCTGGCGGTGGCCGAGCTGCTGCGCCACCAGCCGCTCAACGAGACGGCCCAGGCCCATGTGCGCACCATAATCGACTCGTCCGAGAGCCTGCTGCGCATCCTCGATGACGCGGTCGACCTGACTCGCGCGGAGACCGGCGAGCTGGAGATCACGCGGCGTCCGGTCCGGCTGCGAGGTCTCATCGACGACATGCATGCCTTGTGGGAGCCGCGCGCCACCCAGGACAAGGTGTCGCTGCTGACGGCCTACGAGGGCGATACCGAACTGGCGGCCCAGATCGATGACGTCCGCCTGAAGCAGGTGTTCAACAACTTGATCGGTAATGCGCTGAAGTTTGCCCGCAACGGTGTGGTCGAGGCCGGCCTGAAGGCGCGGGTCGAAGGCGACACGATTGTCATCGAGGGCCGCGTGCGTGACGACGGCCCCGGGCTCGACCCGGCGCACCTTGAACGCATCCTCGAGCCGTTTGGCGACGTCCCGGAGGCCGGCGGAGCCGGGCTCGGCCTGTCGATCTGCCGGCAGATCATCACTGCCCTCGGCGGCCAGATCCGGGCCGAGAACAACCCGGGGCGCGGCTCGACCTTCCACTTCACCCTGCAGGCTCCGCGCGCCTACATCTCGGCCGCGCCGGAAACCAATGTAGCCGAGCTACTCGATCTGAACCTGAGGTCCCAGCCGCATGTGCTGATCGTGGACGACAACGCCACCAACCGCGTCGTCGCCCAGGCCCTGTGCGAGATGTTCGGCTGCACCTCGGAAACCGCCGAGGACGGTCTCGAAGCGCTGGAGGTGGTGCAGGCGCGGCCGTTTGACCTGATCCTGATGGATATCAAGATGCCGCGTATGGACGGGGTCGCGGCGACCATCGCCATCCGTGCGCTGGAGGGCCCTGCCAGCAGGACGCCGATCATCGCCCTGACCGCCAACGCGGACCCGGACGACGCGCGTCATTATCTGTCGATCGGCATGGCCGCAGTGGTCGAGAAGCCGATCAAGCCCGAGCGCCTGCGCATGGCCATGAACTCCGCGCTCGAGGCTGAGGCCCCGGCCGCCGGACAGGCGACGCCGCGGGAGGCCACCCGGCGCCGGCGTCGCTCCGCTGACTGAGCTCGCGCTTCAGTCGGCCCCCGCCGGCTCGGCGTCTTCCTCGTCGTAACCGACCAGACGAAGCGCCCGTCCAGCGCGTCCGTTGAGCTCGCACCAGCGCAACAGCCCCTCCTCCCGCCCGTGGGTGATCCACACCTCGCTCGCGTCGACCTCCTCCAGCGTGCGCGTCAGCTCGTCCCAGTCGGCGTGATCGGAGATGACGAGCGGCAGTTCCGCCCCCCGCTGCCGGGCCCGCGCCCGCACGCCCATCCAGCCGGAAGCGAATGCCACCACCGGATCGGCGAAGCGCCGCGACCAGCGGTCCTGTGTCGCCCCGGGCGGTGCCAGGACGATCTCGCCGGCCAGCGTGCGATCGCCCGGGTGAGTCGCCTGGGCCAGCGGTCCGAGGCTCACCCCGGCCGCCTCATACAGATTGTTCAGCCGTTCCAGCGCCCCATGGACATGGATCGGTCGGTCCCAGCCGGCCGCCCGGATCAGCCGGATGACGCGCTGCGCCTTGCCCAGCGCATAAGCCCCGATCAGGTGGGTGCGCTCGGGAAACTGGCGCACCGACAGCAGAAGCCGTTCGATCTCGTCTACGTCATCGGGGTGCCGGAACACCGGCAAGCCGAAGGTGGCCTCGGTGATGAAGACGTCGCACGGCACGGGCTCGAACGGGGCGCAGGTCGGGTCCGGGCGCCGCTTGTAGTCGCCGGACACGACGATGGTCTGGCCGAGGCCGCGTACCACAGCCTGGGCCGAGCCCAGCACATGCCCCGCCGGGACGAGGGTGACCTCGACCCCGTCGCGGCGCACCGACTCGCCGTACGCCAGAGGCTCCAGCCGACCCGCGCAGTCCGGGCCGTAGCGCGCCTGCATGATCTGCGCCGTCTCCGGCGTCGCCACCACGACGCCGTGGCCAGGGCGGGCATGGTCGGCATGGCCGTGGGTGATCACCGCCCGCGCCACCGGCCGGACCGGGTCGATGTGGAAATCTCCGGGCGGACAGTAGAGCCCCTCGGGTGTCGGGCGCAGCAGGTCTTCCGGGCGAGCCATGGGGTGCATATGGTCCCGGCAGCGTCGCGGCGGAAGCCGGCGCGCTACGGGACCCGACATGACCACAGCCATAGATCCGCTACTGCCCCAGCTCGCGGCCGCCTCCGCCCACACTCACGCGCTCGGCTTCACCTTTGACGGGCGCGACGGCGATCGGGTGCGGCTGCGAGTGCCCTGGCGTGAGGATCTGGTCGGTGACCCCCGCACTGGCGTGGTCTCGGGCGGGCTGATGACCACCCTGCTGGACCACGTCGGCGGGCTGGCGGTCTGGACGGCGCTCGACGCCTTCCACCCGATCGCCACCCTCGATTTTCGCGTCGATTACATGCGCGCCGCACGGCCAGGCCGTGACCTGGTGGCCGAGGCGCGCTGCTATCACCGCACCGCCTCTATCGCCTTCGTCCGCGCCTGGGCCTTCGAGGAGGACATCGAGGACCCGGTGGCGGCGGCCCAGGGGACCTATATCCTGACCGGCGGCGCGGGTGACCGTCTGGGTGCCAACCTTAAGGACCGCAAGGCATGAGCGACCGCTTGCTGACCTCGCCCTATGCCCGCTTCCTCGACCTGCAGGAGCATCTCGCCGGCCAGGAGCTGACGGTGACCATGCCGTTCCAGGATCGGCTGATCGGCAATCCGCTGCTTCCGGCGCTGCACGGGGGCTCCACGGCGGCCCTGATGGAGATGACCGCGATCGGCCAGGTGGCAGTGTCGTTTCCCCGCAAGCAGCTGCCGCGCCCGATCAATGTCACCGTCGCCTATCTTCGCAGCGGCCGGCCGCTCGACACCCACGCCCGGGCCGTAATCCGCAAGGCCGGACGGCGCGTCGCCCACGTCACCTGCGAGGCCTGGCAGGATGATCCCCACAACCCGATTGCAACCTTGACCGCGCACTTCCTCGTCGCAGGACAGGATTTATAGTTGCAGGTCTCCGCCCGGTATGCTTGTTTACGCCTCACCCGGCAAGGGAGAAGCGAGATGACGCGTACCGCGACCTTCGTCACCATCCTGCCGCGCCGGCCGGCGCGGCGTCCTGTCCGGCCGGCGCGCGGCCGCCCGGCCGTCGCGCTGGACCTCGCGATCGAGCCCTGGCCTGAGCCCCTGCCCCCTGGCGAGCCGGACCGGCATGGCCGCCAGCGCATCGGCCAGCATCTGGCGGAACGCCTGTGGTCAGCCGAACAGGCCGTGGATGCCGCCCTCGGCGAGGCGGCCACCCTGATGGCGCTGTTGCCCCAGGCGCGACGCGAGGCGGCCCTCGCCGCCACCGTGGCCCAACCCGTCTTCAGCGCCGCAGCCGACAGTGTGGCGGCGCTGGCCCGGGCGCGCGGAGACCTGGTCGAGGCCCACCGCACCCTCGCGGGCCTTGCCCGGAAGCTGGGCCTCGACGCCCTCGCCGCCGGCCCGATGGACAAGCCCAGGGACGACCGACCTGGCGGCGGCTGGCTCGCGGACTGATTGATTAATGAAACGTAAACATCGCTTCTTGCGTGCATCAAGGCGAGTTAAGACTTCCTCTGCTTGTAGAGGAGCACTTAACCATGGACAAGAACGAGGTTATCGCCGGTCTGGCCGGTGATCTTTATGCGGCCGAAGCGGCCGTCGATGAGGCGATCGTAAAGGCAACGACGCTGGTGCAGGCGATGATCGCCGCCCGCACCGAGCTGTCCGTGGCCGCGACCGTCGGCGCCGGCGCCCAGGCCAAGGCGATGGAATCGCTGGCCGCCCTCGGCCAGGCCCGCGAGGCCGTCACCGCCGCCCACACCGAAATGGCCAGGGACCACCGCCGCATGGGCTGGGGCGTCTACGCTGCCGGCCCGGTCAACAAGCCGCCGGAAGATGGCCGTCCGATCGAGTGGGCTCATCACAAGCGCGAGACGCTCCGGGTCGCCTAGAGTCGGTGTAGAATTGCGCTGTATCCGCAAGAGATTTTTTGTGTCATGATCGCTCCCGTTAAACTTTAGCGGGAGCGATTTCCTTGTTTGACACCCTTTACTCGCAGATCGGGGCCGTCCTTATCGTGTGCGTATGCGGGTTTGCGTTCCTTGTGGGTGACGAAGCTGAAAAAATTGGCGCTGGTTCCTATATACTTGCTTGGTTTTGCACCATAGTTTTGCAAAGTGACATCGGCTTTTATAGTAATGCTCCAGTATTATTTTTTGTAGATGTTGTAGTTCTTATTGTCTTCTGTGCACTTTCCTGGAAGTCAGCAAACACTTGGCCGGCTTGGGCAGCCGCTCTTCAGTTGTTGCCAGTATTGAGTCATTTTCTAATGGCAATCGACATGCGCCCCCCGGCCTGGTCGTTCTACGCCATCCAGAACCTGGCCAGCCTCGGTATCCTTGTGGCCATTACCGCCGGCACCTTCTGGGTCTGGCAGGAACGGCGCGCCGCCAACTTCAGATAGGCGGAAATTCCTGTACCCTGCGACGCGACTCGCGGGGGGCCCCATGCCGCTCAGCCACAACCAGATCTGGTCCGCCCTCGACGCCGTCGCCCGGCGCGAGGGCCTGAGCCCGTCCGGGCTGGCGCGGCGCGCCGGCCTCGACCCGACGGCGTTCAACCCGTCCAAGCGCCATGGCCCCGGCCCGGTGGCCCGGCCGCGCTGGCCCTCCACCGAGAGCCTCGCCTCCGTGCTGGAGGTGACAGGGCTCAGCCTCGCGGAGTTCGCGGCTCTGGCCCGGGATGCTGGTCCGGTGCCGACCACGCCGCTGCTGGGCATGGCCCAGGCCGGGCGCGACGGTTTCTTCGACGAGGGAGGCCTGCCCGCCGGCGAATGGGACCAGACGTCCCTGCCCGTCTCCGCGCCGACCTGTTTCGCGCTGAGGATTGTCGGGAACTCGATGTCGCCCCTCTATCGTGAGGGCGACGTCATCATCATCGACCGGGCCGAAGCCCGTTGTCGTCCCGGCGACCGGGTGGTCGTGCGCACCCGGGCCGGTGAGGTGATGGCCAAGGTGCTGGAGCGGCGCACGGCGCGGAGCCTGACGCTGGGCTCGATCAACCCGGCCTTTGCACCCCGCACCCTGGCGCTCGGCGAGATCGACTGGCTGTCCCGGATTCTGTGGGCCAGCCAGTGATGTCGGGCGGGGAGATCCGTAGTGCGGTACGTGGCGGGGGTTGACCCGGTCACCGCCGGCGATCTGGACCCGTTCACCCTGCGAGCCCACGGCCGTGAAGCGCCGGCCTGGCACAGGCTGCCGACCGGGCGGCAGCCCGTGCCAGGCCCCGGGCGGATCCGCAGGTTCGAGGCGGCGGACACCGCGCTGGGCGTGCCGCTTCAAATCGCCCTTGGTGGCCTTCGTGTCGCCTTCGTGCCGTTCGTGATGAACCCGTCACGGGAGGCCCGTCAGACACCTCAGGCCAGCCGGCCCTCGGCGCCCGCCTCGATCAGGGCGATGGTCTGGGGCAGGCCGTAGATGGCGGCGAACGAGCCGAAGCGCGGGCCCTGGGTCTGGCCCAGCAGCACCTCGTACAGCGCCGCGAACCAGGCCCGCAGCGGATCGAAGCCATGCTCCTTGCCCACGGCATAGACCTCGTTCTGGATCGTCTCGCCATCGGACGTGTCAGCCGGCAGGGCCTTGAGCCGCACCGCCAGCTCCAGCAGCGCCGCCCTCTCCATGTCCGTCGGGGCCCGATAGGCCTTCGCCGGCTTCACGAAGTCCTCGTAGTAGTTGAGGGCATAGCCCATCAGCCGGTCGAGCAGCGGCTCGCTCCTTGCCGTCGCGCCCGGCAGGTAGCGGGCAAAATAGGCCCATAGTGCCGCCTTGTCCGGGGCGTTGGCCACGCCGACCAGATTGAGCAGCAGGGCGAAGGACACCGGCGAGGCCTCGGCCGGCGGGGCCCCGGCGTGGATCGACCAGACCGGGTTGTCGATCTGCTTCTCCGGCGGCTGGGCCGGGTACATCTCGATATGCTGCAGATAGTCGTCCGTGGCACGCGGGATAACGTCGAAGTGCAGCTTCTTGGCCGACTTCGGTGACTGGAACATGTACCAGCTCAGGCTCTCGGGCGCGCCGTAGCGCAGCCACTGCTCCATGGTCAGGCCATTGCCCTTCGACTTGGAGATCTTCTGCCCGTGCTCGTCGAGGAAGAGCTCGTAGTTGAAGCCCTCCGGCGGCGTACCGCCGAGGGCGCGGCAGACCATCGAGGAGACCTTGACCGAGTCGATCAGGTCCTTGCCCGACATCTCGTAGTCCACGTCCAGCGCCGTCCAGCGCATGGCCCAGTCAGGTTTCCACTGCAGCTTGACGTGGCCGCCGGTGACCGGGACCTCGACGCGTGATCCGTCCTCGTCCTCGAACACGATCGTGCCCTTGGCGACGTTGCGCTCCAGCGTCGGGATCTGCAGCACCCGCCCGGTCGAGGGGCTGACCGGCAGGAAGGGCGAATAGGTAGCGCGCCGGTCCGGCCCGAGGGTCGGCAGCATGATGGCCTGAACCTCGTCGAAGCGCTCCAGCAGGGTCAGCAGGGTCGCGTCGAACATCCCCGAACGGTAGCAGTCGGTGGAAGAGAAGAACTCGTAGTCGAAGCCGAAGCTGTCGAGGAAGGCGCGCAGCCGGGCGTTGTTGTGCCGGCCGAAGCTGTCATGCGTCCCGAACGGGTCGCGCACCGCGCTCAGGGGCTTGCCGAGGTCCCCGGTCAGGATTTCCGGACTGGGGATACCCTCGGGCACCTTCCTCAGGCCGTCCATGTCGTCCGAGAAGGCTATCAGCCGCGTCGGCCAGTGATCGCCGGTCAGGGCGCGGAAGGCGGTGCGCACCATGGTCGTACGCGCCACCTCGCCGAAGGTACCCATGTGCGGCAGGCCCGAGGGGCCGTACCCGGTCTCCAGCACCACGGGGCGACGGAGCGGCTCGTACGCGCGCAGCGCCTCGTCGGTCTTGCCTTGCTCAACGAGGAGGCGCGCGCCGATCGCCTCGGCCTTCGGCAGCCGCTTGGCCAGCACATGGGTCAGCAGATTGCGCGCCTGTTCAAACGGCCAGGCGCGCGCAGCGAAGGCGCGATCGACGAGATCGGTCAGCATGACTCAGGCTTTGCGGCGACGAACGTCGCAGGTCAATGGTCCCGGCCCTCCGCGCCGCTACGGCCGGGATGACAAGGCGCTTCGCCAGAAGCCACACGGACCCTCGACATCATCAGGGAGGCCAGGCAGGCGCTTTCGGGCGCGGACACTGTCATCCCGCGAGCGCTGGCGCTGCCCGGTATCAGCCCGCGCGGAACTGCAGCTCGGCAAGGCGGGCGTAGAGACCGCCCCTGGCCACCAGTTCGGCGTGGGTGCCCTCCTCGACCACCCGGCCCTCGTCCATGACGACGATGCGGTCGGCGCGCAGTACCGTGGCGAGGCGATGGGCGATGACGAGGGTGGTGCGTTCGCCCATCGCCTGGTCCAGCGCCGCCTGCACCAGCTGCTCGTTCTCGGCGTCCAGGGCGCTCGTGGCCTCGTCAAGTAGCAGGATCGGCGCATGACGGATCAGGGCGCGGGCGATGGCGAGGCGCTGGCGTTGACCGCCGGACAGGCTCTTGGCCCGCTCGCCCAGCGGGGTATCGAAGCCCTCCGGCAGGGCGTCGAGGAAGGCCGCCGCCTGGGCCTTGCCGGCGACCTCTCGCACCTCCTCCAGGGTCGCATCCTCGCGGCCAAACCGGATGTTCTCGCTGGCCGAGCCCGAAAAAAGCGGTGTCTCCTGGCTGACCCAGGCGAAGCGGCCTCGCACCTCGGCCGGATCTGCCTGACGCACATCCACGCCGTCCACGGCGACCGCACCACCGTCCGGGTCATAAAAGCGCAGCAGCAGCCGGAACACGGTCGACTTGCCCGCCCCCGAGGGCCCAACCAGGGCCACCGTCTCGCCCGGCCGGACGGTCAGGTCGAGCCCCCTGAGCGCCGGCAGATCGGGCCGACCCGGGTAGGCGAAGCGCACCCCGGCCAGGGCGACCTCACCGCGCGGCGGCGACGGCAGGGCCAGAGGCTTGGCGGGAGCGGCGATGGTCGGGACGCTGCGCATCAGCTCGTCGATGCGCTCCATCGCCCCGGCGGCCTTCTGCACCTCGCCCCAGCTTTCGCCGAGCGCGCCCACGGCCCCCGCGGCGAACACCGACAACAGCACGAACTGCAGCAAGGCACCCGGCGTCAGCACCCCGGCGACGACGTCGCGGGCACCTAGCCAGAGGACGAAGGAGACCCCGCCGAACATCACCATGATGATCAGGCCGGTCATCACCGCCCGCGCCTTCATGCGGTCGAGACTGGCGGCGAAGGCCTGCTCCACCGAGGCACCGAAGCGGGCGATGACGCTGGGCTCCCGACCGAAGGCCTGGACCGTCTCAATGGCGTCAACGCTTTCGCCCGCCAGACCGACCGCACCAGCGAAGCGGTCCTGGCTGGCCACCGTCAAGCGGCGCACGACCCGGCCGAACAGGAACAGGGGCAGTATGGTCGCCGGGGCCAGCACGGAGATGAACAGGGTCAGCTTGGGATTGACGAAGAACAGCAGGATGACCGCCCCGATCATAGTGATCAGGTTGCGCAGGGCGAAGGAGACCGAGGCGGTCAGCAGGGTCTCGACCAGCTGGATGTCCGTGGTCAGCCGCGACAGCACCTCACCGGTGCGGATCCGCGCATAGAAGCTGGGGTCAAGCGTCATGACGCGCCCGAACAGGGCCCGCCGCACATCGGCGATCACCCGCTCGCCGGTCTTGGTCACGTAGAAATAGCGGATCGCCGTAGCCAGGGCGAGAAACAGGGCGTTGGCCCCCAGCAGCGCAAACCAGAGGTTCAACCGGGCACCGCCGTCATCGAAGCCCTGATCGATGGCCCCTCGCGCCGTGGCGGTCAGGCCGAGCGACGCGGCGCTGGAGGCCAGCAGCCAGAACAGGGCGATGGCCAGGTCCGCCTTGTGCTTCAGGGCGAAGGGCAGCAGCCGCGCCAGCGGCCGGATATCGCGCCGCCGGGCGCGTTTCTCGCCGTCCTCGATCATGCGCCCGGTCAGGGTCTCGCCCTCCCCGGGACGGTCGCGCAGGTCCGGAGCCCTCAGGGGGTCAGCGCGGACGGGGTCGGCTTGGCTCGATGCGGCGCTCATGGCCGGGCCTCTTGCCTGATCGGGGACTGAGGTGTAAATGCCCGCGCTCTTTCCGTCGTCCCACCGGCGGGTTGTCTCATCTTGCGCATTGACGGTCGGAATCGTCGCCGCGCGTCAAGGGCCCGATCGACATGAAGCCGGATATCCACCCGAACTACCACTTCATCACCGTCACCCTGCCGGACGGTTCGAGCTACAAGACTCGCTCGACCTACGGCAAGGAAGGCGACAACCTGAGCCTCGACATCGATCCGTCGACGCATCCGGCCTGGACCGGTGGCAACCAGCAGCTGATGGACCGCGGCGGCCGCGTGTCGCGCTTCAACAACAAGTTCGGCGGCTTCATCAAGAAGTAGGCGCGAAAGCGCGACTTCGCCGCAACAGACAGGCGCCGGTTCCCGGGACCGGCGCTTTTTTTGTTTGTCCGAAACGTCGTTAGGCTTCGATACTTTAGGCGGAGCGGTCTGGGCCGCACCCGTTCACGAACGCGACAGGCAGGGCGAACATGAATCGACGCGACCTCGGGCTCGGCAGCGCTGCAGCGGCCCTGGCGAGCGTCCTTTCAAGCCGCGCCCTCGCGCAGTCCGCCCAGCCGTACACGTCCGCTCCAGCGTCTGCCGAGGCCCAAGTCTACCTCGCCCAGGTCGCCCGTCTGCGCGCCGAGGTTCGGGACGATGTCCGCGCAGTCTATGAGATGGGCGGCTGGCGCCCGCTCTGGACGCCCGCCCGTGTCGGGGCGCTCGGCGCTGCGTCCGAGCGGGCCGAGCGCCACGGCCTGTCGGGCGGCGACTTCTTCGATTTCGCCGGGCTTGCCGCAGACCCCGCCACGGCGGACGTGCGCACCACTGCGTCCGCCATTGGCTACGCTCGCGTTCTGGCCGAGGGGCGGGTCCGCCCGGAGACGGTCGAGGATCTTTGGGAGATGCGCAAGAATCGCGTCGACCTGCCCGGCGGCCTGACCGACGCCCTCGCCCGCGACCGGCTGCTGGACTGGTTTGAGAGCCTGGCCCCGACGGACATCGGCTACGCCAACCTGTCGGCCGGCTATGTACGGTACCGGCGGATGATCGCCGCCGGCGGCGGCTGGCCGGTATTCCCGTCCGGCCTGCCTCTGGAGCCGTTCGCCATGGACCCCCGGGTGCCGGCCCTGATCACCCGGCTGGCCGCCGAGGGCGACCTGGCCAGCGACCGCGCCGCGGCCCTCGCGGGAACGACCACCTATACAGCAGAGATCGTCGAGGCCGTCCGCGGCTTCCAGGTGCGCCATGGCCTCGCCGCCGACGGCCGCATCGGCCAGGGCACCCAGCGGTCCTTGTCCACCTCGGCCGAGGATCGGGCACGCCAGATTGCGCTGAACCTTGAGCGTCGCCGCTGGCTGGCCCGTGACGTCGCGCCGGAGCGCATCGAGGTGAACACGGCGGCGGCCATCATGGTCTACTGGAAGGACGGCCGGCCGGTGCACTCCAACCGGGTGGTGGTCGGCACGCCGGCCAACCAGACTCCAAGCCTCGAGAAGCCGTTCGCCTCGGTGGTGGCCAATCCGCCGTGGTATGTGCCGGCCTCGATCGCCCGGTCCGAGATTCTGCCGCGCGGCCCGACCTATCTGGCCGCCAATAACATGTTCATCTCGAACGGCACGGTCATCCAGCGCGCCGGCCCCACCGCCGCCCTCGGCTACGTCAAGTTCGAGCTGCGCGACAGCTACTCCATCTTCCTGCACGACACCCCGGCCAAGGAGGTCTTCGCCAATGCCTACCGGCACCGCAGCCATGGCTGCGTGCGGGTGCAGGACGCCGTCGAGTTCGCCCGGTTGCTGCTGTCGCCCGACCCGGAGCGGCTGGCCAACTTCGACCGGGCCCAGGCGTCGCGCGAGACTCGCCGCATCACCACCGGCCGCGAGATCGGAGTTCGGCTGCTGTACTGGACCGCCTTTGTTGACGGCCAGGGCCGGGTGGCATTCCGCGAGGACGTCTACGACCGGGACAACCGCCTCGCCCGGGCGCTCGGCATTGCCGTCAGCCTGCCACGTCCGGTGGACGATGGCCGCGCCGACGCCAACGACGTCGGCCCCTGATCCCGGAGCTCCTGTGAAGGACGCCCGCGGCCAACGCGCCGGGGGCTCAGATCAGCTGCGGAACGCGGCCTCGAGCCGGCCGAGCTGGGCCAGCACCGGGTTCGGCGTGTCGGCCTCGGGTGCCTCAAGATACATGCGGCGGTCGAGGTGGGCGATGCGGTCATGCAGCCGCTCGGCGCGGACGCAGTACTCAACCAGGGCAATCGGCAGCTCCAGCGACCCGGGCTCGGCCTCGGGTGTCCGCTCTTCCAGCCGGTAGCGGGCATCGCAGGCAGCGTCCGGGGACATGTCCCCCTCTCGCACAGCACGCTGCACCAGCAGCCAGGAGGCGATGCGCATCAGCCGCGTGGTCAGCTTCATGCTCTGGGCGGCATAGGCGAGGGCCCCGGCACGGGACAGCAGCTTGGCCTCCCGGCGCCCCTCCCCGTCCAGATAGTCCGCCGTCTCCTCGACCAGCTCCATCCCTTCGCGAAAGGTGCGCTCGAACAGCTCCGAGGCGGCGAAATCAGCCACCAGAGCGATGCGCGGCGAGGTCTGGGACGCGGCATCGTTGGTCATCGAAGGGATCATAGACATGGCCGGGGCCGAACTCCAGAGGCGAGACAGGTGCCCGCAAGGTATGGTCGTGGCTGCAACGCGCGTGCCACCCGATTTGTCCCGTCCCGGTCAGCCGCCGAGATTGAAAAAGGCATCCGCCGCCGATCGCTTGGCCGACTTGGTCGCGATCGCCTGGCGGGTGCGGGCGATCTCCGCTTCCAGCGTGGCGATTCGGACCTCAAGATCCGCCACCGCATACGGATCGAGATCCTCGCGGGTCAGCGCCGTCACCGCTTCGCGCGCCGGGCGCGGCTCCAGTTCCTCGAACGACATGGCGACCTCTTGGTGACGGCGTGGCGCAGGAGCGCCCGTTGTCCTATCTCAACGCCCGAAGCAGGTCTTTGACAACCGTCGGCGCACGGAGAACACGGCGAACCATGCAGGTGATCGAGATCAAGGGCGGCCGCGGCCCGGCCACGGCGCTGCGACTGGCGGAGCGGCCGATCCCAACGCCGGGCCCCGGCGAGGTCTTGCTGCGAGTGCAGGCCGCGGGGGTCAACCGACCAGACCTGCTGCAGCGGGAGGGCCTCTATCCACCCCCGCCCGGCGCGCCGGACATTCTCGGCCTCGAGGTCGCCGGCGAGGTGGCGGTGCCTGGCGACGGGGTGACCGGCTGGCAGGTCGGCGACCGCGTCTGCGCCCTGCTCGGCGGCGGTGGCTATGCCGAGTACGCCGTGGTCGACGCCCGCTGCCTGCTGCCGGTCCCGGACGGTCTCGACCTCGTCACCGCCGCCGCCCTGCCCGAGGCTCTGTTTACCGTCTGGGCCAATGTGTTCGAGGCGGGGCGGCTGGCGGCCGGAGAAACGCTGCTGGTGCATGGTGCGACGAGCGGCATCGGCGTCACCGCCATCCAGATGGCGAAGGCCGCCGGGGCGCGGGTGATCGCCACGTCGCGCGGCCTGGCCAAGACGGCGGCGGCGCTTGCGCTCGGAGCGGACGTCAGTCTCGACGCCACGGAAGGTGGCTTTGACGCTCAACTCGACGCCGCCGGGTCGGCCGATGTCATCCTTGACATGGTCGGGGCAGCCTATGCCGAGCGGAACCAGAGGGTCCTGGCTCCCGGCGGCCGATGGGTGGTGATCGCCACCCAGGCCGGCCGTGCTGCGACCATCGACCTGATGCAACTGATGCTAAAGCGTCAGGTGCTGACCGGGTCGACCCTGCGCTCGCGGGCAGCCGACGAGAAAGCCCGGCTGACGGCCGAGGTAAGGGCGCGCGCCTGGGCCTGGGTCGTCTCCGGACAGGTCCGCCCCCCGATCGAGGCGACCTACCCGCTCGAACAGGCTCAGGACGCCCACATCCGGCTGGAGGCGGGTGCCCATGTCGGCAAGATGGTGCTGACGCTGTGACCTACCAGCGACCCCGCAGCGGCCGCAGCGACGAGATTCGGTCGTTGAAGCCAGGGTAGCTTGAGAGATTGCGCACATCCCCGTCGAACACTTCGCACTGTCCCGAGAAATTGGCGTCGGTGCAGGCCTCCCAGCGGCCGTTCACGCGCATCGAGCTGATGGCGTCGTTGAGGCCCAGGCGCGACAGGTTCGGAATCTCGCCGCGCAAGGTCTCCGAGCCGCCCGTGTAGTTGGCGTCGCGGAACACCGTGATGGTGTTGCGGCCGCCGGGCACGCCTCCGCCACCGCCCCAGCCGCCGCCACCGCCGCGCGCCTGGCGGACCGAGCTGATCCGGTCATTCAGGCCGAACTCCGAGAAATTGCGCACGTCGCGGTCGATGCGCTCGCAGCGTCCGCCGAACCGGGTGTCCTCGCAGACCTCCCAGCTGCCATTGACGCGGGCCGAGGAAGCCCGGTCGTTGAAGCCGGCCAGGAAAGCCGTCTCGCCCGTCACCACGAACGACTGCCCACGGAAGTCGGAGTCGGCGAAGAAGGTGACCGAGGGGCCGCCGCCCCAACTACCATCGCCCCCGCCGCTATCGGGACGATCTTCGAAGCTGCCGCGATGCCCGTGGCAGACCAGCAGGCCGTCATCGTTACCGATGTCGCTGCTGGAGCAGCGCGCAAGCTCGATCGAGGTCTCGCGAACACGGCCGCGCGTATCTCGACAGTCTGCATAGAGCCGGCCCTGGTTCACATAGGCCCCGCTGCAGCTCGCCTGATAGCTGCCGCGCGGCGCGCCCCGGCTCTGGGCGTCAGCCACAGGTGCAGCGGCGAGCCCGGCGGACAGCGCCGCGAGGGCGGCGATGGTCATCGTCAGGGTGAGTTTCATGGTCCGGCTCCTTCCATGCCCCGGTCATCCGGGGTCGATCCAAATGAGCATGGCATGGATGAACCCAGGCTGTCAGACACCCTCAGATGACGTTTTCTTTGCCCCCGAGATCGCCTATAAGAGGGGTCCGCGCCCGGCCGAAAGGTCGGGCGCCGTCGTTTCCGGCGTCCGTCGACGCCGCTCACTTCGGAACCGAAGATCATGACCGACATCCTGATGCCCAAGGCCACCGCGGTCTGGCTGGTCGACAATACCTCGCTGACCTTCGAGCAGATCGCCGACTTCTGCGGCCTCCACCCGCTGGAAGTACGCGGCATCGCCGATGGCGATGTGGCGCGCGACATTCGCGGCGCTGACCCGCTGGTCAATGGCCAACTGACCCGGGACGAGCTGGACCGCGCCCAGGCGAGCCAGAGCTACCGCATGAAGGCGGTGGTCAGCCGCCACGCCGAGATGCTCAAGCCGGTCAGGCCGGCTCCACGCTACACCCCGGTCTCGCGCCGTCAGGATCGCCCCGACGCCATCATGTGGTTTGTGAAGAACCACCCGGAAGTGACCGATGCACAGATCGCCAAGCTGCTCGGCACGACCAAGGCCACGATCGAGACCGTTCGTAATCGCACGCACTGGAACTCCGCCAACATCAAGCCGGTCGACCCGGTGACCCTCGGCCTCATAGGCCAGCTGCAACTCGACGAGACCGTGCGCAAGGCGGCCGAGAAGCGCGCCCGTGATGAAGCGCGCGAGGGCGGCCCGAGCCTGCGTCCGGTTGGCGAGGTCGAGCCGGAAACCGCTCCGGAGCGGGAGATCGAGGAAGAGGACTACGACGCCCGCAGCGGCCCGGAGCCGACGGCGGAATCCGTGTTCGGCCGCAGCGACGACTGAGGCACTGGCCGGTCCGGACAGAAAAACGGCCCCGGGGGACACCCGCCGGGGCCATTTCGTTTGCAGATCTGGCCCGTGCGGGGGCCGGGCAGGTCTCAGGGAACCCGGGTCTCCAGCTCCCTGATCTCTTCCTTAAGTCGAAGCTTTCGGCGCTTCATGTCCCGAAGCTTGAGCGAGTCCACGGATGGGCTCTGAAGCGCCTGGTGGATCGCATCCTCCAGATTGCGGTGACGATTCCCCAGTTCGCGGATCCGAGCTTCGATGGTCATGGCTTGCGCCTCCATGTCTAAGGGACAAGAAGAATGAGCGCCCGTATTGCCGAGCTGTGGAATCACATCCGCGTGACGTCACAGACCGACCGGACAACAGGAGCCTGACCCCGATAATGGCCGAAGACATGAACGCAGCCGCCAGCCGACCCCGGCTGGTGGTGGGAATCTCGGGCGCGTCCGGCGTGTCCTACGGGGTGCGGGCGCTTGAGGCCCTGCGCGAGCTGGGGATCGAGACCCATCTGGTGGCCACGCGGGCGGCCTTACTGACGCTGGCGCAGGAAACCGATCTGTCCCCGGACGACCTGTCGGTCCGCGCCGACGTGACGCACCGTCTGGTCGACGTCGGGGCAACCATCGCCTCAGGTTCGTTCCGCACCCTCGGCATGCTGGTCGCCCCCTGTTCCGTGCGGACCATGAGCGAGATCGCCACCGGGGTGACCTCGACCCTGCTGACGCGGGCCGCCGATGTGACCCTGAAGGAGCGACGGCCGCTGGTGCTGATGGTGCGCGAGACGCCGTTCCACCTCGGGCACCTGCGCACCATGACCCAGCTCACCGAAATGGGGGCGGTCATCGCCCCGCCCCTGCCCGCCTTCTATGCCCGACCGCGCAGCGTCGAGGAGATCATCGACCAGTCCGTGGGCCGCGCCCTCGACCTGTTCGGGCTGGACTGGCGCGGCACTCGGCGCTGGGCCGGGCTGGACGCCGGGGCCTGAGCGCATGCGTGACCTGTGGGACTGGACCGTGCGGGCCTATGCCAACGAGGGAGTGCAGGCGGCCTGCCTCAACCTGCAGGACTCGGCTGACCAGGACATTCCTCTGCTGCTGTGGGCCGCCTGGTGTGCGCGCACCGGCCGGCCTCTGGACAGCGAGACGCTGGACGCCGCCGTCGATCTGACCCGGGCCTGGCGCGAGCAGGCCATCGCTCCGCTGCGCGCCGTGCGCCGGAAGCTGACGACGCGCCACACGGATCTCGATGACGCCGCACGGGAGGCCGTGCGCACCCAGGTGAAGGCGGCGGAACTGGCGGCCGAACGCGCCCTGCTGCAAGGGTTGGCCGACCAGTCGCCCTCCGCCAGCGGCGCGCCGAGCGAACTGATGACAGCGCTGGCCGCCACCTCCCGGGCCTGGTCGCCCCGGGTGCCGCGGGCGCTGCTGCAGACCCTCGCCGAGCGCCTTCCGGCCTGATCCGGGCTGGGGTATAACCGGGATCCACCATGAACGACGACGCCACGCCGATCGACGAGGAAACCGTCCTCCTCAGCGCCCGCGTGAAGGCGCTGCGGCAGGAGCACGCCGACATCGACGCCGCGATCGAGGCGTTGGGCGACATGCCGATCCCCGACCAGCTGCTGATCGCGCGGATGAAGCGCCGCAAGCTGTCCCTGCGCGACGAGATCGTGAAGATCGAGGCGCGCATCCTGCCGGACATCATCGCCTGAAGCCGGCAGGCGTTAGTCGTTAGGGACTAGGGCAGACCTGCCACCTACTCCTGCGCCTTTGCCCTGCCCCTCTTTCTGACCCACATGGCTGCGTCGGCCTCGGCCAGCCAGTCCTCGGGATCCGTCTGGCCTGTGAAGGCGCGCACGCCAATCGAGCCGCCCAGCGGTACGCTGGCACCGCCCCGCTCGAACGGCCGGTGCGCCATCGCCTCGGCCAGCCGACGCGCCTTGTCGCGCCCCTCCTCCGGCCCGGCGTTGAGCAGCAGCAGGGCGAACTCGTCGCCGCCCAGCCGACCCACGGCGTCGGATTCGCGCACATTCGCCAGCAGCAACTCGGCGACCTGAACCAGGGCGGCGTCGCCGGCCATGTGGCCGAAGGTGTCATTGATGGTCTTGAAGCCGTCGAGGTCGATGTAGAGGATCACCGCCGGGGCATCGTAGCGGATGCAGTAGGCCATCGTCCGCCGCACGGCCTCGATGAAGCCGCGCCGGTTCAGCAGCGGAGTGAGCACATCGTGATCCGCGGCTGCCTCGGCCGCCTCGGCGCGCGCGATCAGCGCGGCCACCTCGGCGCGCAGTCGGGCGATCTCCGCCATCAGGTCCTGTTCCGGCGCGTCGAGCACGGGCCCACTCCTCGCGCCGACTCACTCCGACCGGGCGCAGCGCCAAGGTTAGCGGGCTCTGTTGCGGGCGCAACGCGGGTGCTGTAAGCGCGCGCTTTCCCTCGCGAGGAGCCCGGCGCATGGCGTCTTCGACCCCCGCATCCCGCCCCCCCGTGGCGATCGTTATGGGCAGCCGGTCGGACTGGCCGACGATGAAGCGCGCGGCGGACATGCTGGAACGGCTGGGCGTGGCTCATGAGGCCCGCGTGATCTCGGCCCACCGCACGCCGGAACGCATGTGCAGCTTCGCCCGCGAAGCCGCAGAAGCCGGAGTCAAGGTGATCATCGCCGGCGCGGGCGGGGCCGCCCACCTGCCGGGTATGGTGGCCTCCCTGACAGCCCTGCCGGTGCTGGGCGTGCCGGTGAAGTCCAGGGCGCTCAACGGGCTCGATTCGCTGCTGTCGATCGCCCAGATGCCTGGCGGGGTGCCGGTCGGGACCCTGGCCATCGGCGAGGCCGGGGCGACCAACGCCGGCCTGTTGGCGGCGCAGATCCTCGCCCTGTCTGATCCGGCGCTGGCCGGGCGGGTCGCGGCCCTGCGGCAGGCCCAAACCGATTCCGTGGCCGAAACGGTCGAGGACTGAGTGACCATTCCTCCACGCCGCCAGCCGCCGCTCTCGCCCGGTGCCGTGATCGGCGTTCTCGGCGGCGGTCAGCTGGGCCGCATGCTGGGTGAAGCCGCCAGCCGACTGGGCTTCGACCTGGTGGTGCTGGATCCCGAACCGGCGAGCCCGGCCGCCCGCGTCGCGGCTCGCCAGATCACCGCCGCCTATGGCGACGCCGACGCCCTCGATGCGCTGGGACGCGTCAGTGACGTCGTCACCTTCGAATTTGAGAACGTGCCCGCCGCCTCGGTGGCGCGCCTGGCCGCCGGCGGCGCGCTGGTGGCCCCGGGTCCTCGCGCCCTCGCCATCGCCCAGGACAGGGTGGAAGAGAAGACCTTCCTCAACGCCGCGGGCGCGGCGACCGTCGACTTCGGCGCGGTGGACAGCACGGACGACCTGCGCCGCGCCCTGGCGGAACTCGGCGCGCCCGCTCTACTCAAGACGCGGCGCGAGGGCTATGACGGCAAGGGCCAGGCTTGGGTGCGCAGCGCGGACGAGATCGACGCGGCCTGGGCGGCCGTCGGCGGTCGCCCGTCGATCCTTGAGGCGCGGGCCGACTTCCGGCGCGAACTGTCGATCATCGCCGCCCGGGGCTGGGACGGGAGCGTCGCCATCTTTCCGCTGGGCGAGAATCGCCACGCGGACGGCATTCTGCGCACCACCCTCGCCCCGGCAGCGGCCGACGCCGCGACGGCCGCGGCGGCGCAGGACATCGCCGCCCGGGTACTGAACGGCCTCGACTACGTTGGCGTAATCGGCATCGAGCTGTTCGACCTCGGCGACCGCCTGCTGGTTAACGAGATCGCGCCGCGGGTGCACAATACCGGCCACTGGACCCAGGACGGCTGCGCCTGCGACCAGTTCGAGCAGCACATCCGCGCCATCACCGGCTGGCCGCTGGGCCCGACCGCGCCGCACGCCGCCGTCGAGATGACCAATCTGCTCGGTGCGGAGGTCGGGGCCTGGCCGGAACTGGCAGCGGCACCTGACGCTCGCCTGCACCTCTATGGCAAGGCCGAGGCCCGTCCCGACCGCAAGATGGGCCATGTCAACCGGCTAAGGCCGCTCTCGGCGGACGCGGCGCAGGACTGACCGCAAGGCTGCCCGCCAACGGCGGGTCCAGCAGCGCCTCCGCCGGTGCCCGATTGAACAGCCAGTCGGCCCACAGGCGCGGCGGCAGGGGCAGGACGCCTCGGTCGTGATAGGGGGACACGTCGGGCCCCGGTGCCCCGGTCAGTAGCGAAAAGGCCTCATCGCCCCCCTCCCCCGCGCGCCACACTGCCGCCAGGGCGAGAAACGGCGCGCCCGGGTCGCGGATGATCCAGCGCGTCTTGGGATAGCGATCGCCGGTGAACTCGTAGAAGCCGCTGACCGGGACAAGACAACGTCCTTGCCGTGGGCCGTTGCCGAGCGTGCGCCCCTCGCTGCGGAAGTTGACGATGGGCCCGGCCTTCGGTCGCGGCGGCGGAAAGCCGAAGCGCATGGAGACCAGTCGGACCCGCCCGTCAGTCTCCGCTCGAACCGCGGGCACCATATCGGTCGGACGCACCTCCTCGACAGGCGCAAGGTTAGGCAGGCCGGCCGCCAGATCGATCGCCACGCCGACGCGCTCGAACAGGTCGACCAGCTCGCGGAAGGAGAAGCGCGCCTCGAACGAGGCGCACATCAGGCCGCGTCGCCGTACCGGAGCCGGCTCAGGACATCGAGGACGCGTCGGCCCGGGGCGTCAAAGTCCTTGCCCGCCTTCCACTTCTCGAAGGCCATGACGTTGTCGATACGGGACGATACGAAGGCCTCGGCCACCTCGGGACCGTCGAACCAGCGCAGGATCATGGCCGGAACGAGAATGCCCGACAGGATCGCCCGCTTGGAATAGTGGTTCCAGTCGGTGGCCGTGTCTCCGGCCCAGAGCCACAGGCGGTCGGCGCTCTCCCAGGCCAGCTTCAGCCCGAGGTCGGCGTTGCCCGGCAGGGCGAGGAAGCCGGCGCAGCGGCGGGTTGCCGCCAGGTCCTGCGCCCCCGCGTCCAGCCGCGCGGCGACGGCCCGGGAGATGCGCTCGCGAATCTTCAGGGCGGCCGCGTCGAGCGTGCCCAGCGTCCCCAGCGCCCGGGCGTCCTGACGCCGCGATAGCAGGGCTGCGAGGTCGCGCGCGCCATTGGGCAGCAGCAGCTCCTGATCTCCGGGCGACAGGCCCTCGGTGGCGCAGGCGGCGCGCACCAACCGGGCGTTCCAGCCCAACTCCGGGGCCAGACGCACGGCGGCGTCGAGCACGCCCTGTTCCATGGCCTCGGCCCAGTCGGGCTCTTCTCCGGCCAGGGTTTTGGGCAGGTGCGGCGCGTCGGTCATTGAGACACCTTACGCCGGTCGCGCAGCGCTTTCGAGCGTCGTCGCCGCACGCGCGACGATCTGGACAGCCCCCCCCGGCATGGTGTATCCGCCCGCACTCACCCGAGAGGCGACGTCTGTCGGGATGGATTTCGTTTTGTCTGCCCGTCTTCCATGATCGGACGCGGCGGGCGGCCAAAGGAGAGAGACCCCTGGTTCAGATTTTCGTCCGCGACAACAATGTCGACCAAGCCCTCAAGGCGCTGAAGAAGAAGATGCAGCGTGAAGGCAGCTTCCGGGAAATGAAGCGCCACGTGCACTACGAGAAGCCGTCGGAGAAGCGCGCCCGCCAGAAGGCCGAGGCTGTGCGCCGCGCCCGCAAGCTGGCCCGTAAGCGCGCCCAGCGAGAAGGCCTGCTTCCGGCACCGAAGCCGCGCGCCCGCTGAAGCGTTCGACAGGCTGAACGATCAAGGGCCGTCCGGGCGACCGGGCGGCCCTTTCGCTTGTCCGGCCTTCGCGCAGCCCGGCGCGCCCGTCGACAGGCGTCCCGCCCGACTGCGGGGAGCGTCAACGCCCTCCGCGCACCGCCATGCCGAAGGTCTTCCAGCTGAGCTTGACGTCGGACAGGGCACCGGCCCGGAAGGCGCGCCCGGCGATCCAGACCATGAAGATGGCCATGGCAAACATGCCAGCCGTGGTCGCGGCGATCTCGACCGGCCCGACGCCGCCGGACGGGATCCGCGCGCTCATCAGGAAGGGCGTGAACAACGGGATCCACGACAGCACCTTGACGAACAGGGCGTCCGGCGTGCGCAGGGCGAACTGCATCGCAAGGATCGGCACAACGAGGAGCATCATGATCGGCCCCATCAGTGTCTGGGCATCGCGCGGCGTCTCGCAGAAAGCGCCGACGGCGGCGAACAGCACCGCATACATCAGATAGCCCCCGGCGATGTAGAGCAGGAAGTACAGAATCAGACCGTCGCGGCTGAGGATGCTCCAGATGTCGCGCGCGACATCCGGCGCGGCGGCCACAAGACCGGCCCCTCCGAGCCCGCCCCAGACCACCATGACGGTCAGGGTCAGCAGGGCCACGCCCAGTACCTTGCCGGTCAGGATCTCGCCCGGCGAGGCTGAGGACAGCAGCACCTCGAGGATCTTGTTCGACTTTTCCTCCATCACGCTGTTGAGCAGGATCGAGGCGCCGGTAAACACCAGGGCCCAGAGCAGGAAGCCGAAACCGAAGCCGATCAGGGCCGGCAGCCGATCGCGGAAGGAGACCTCGCCGCCGCTCTCCGAGCGCGGGCTGAGTAGCGCCACCTCCGGCCGGAAGGCGTCGATCTCGCGCACTGACTCCACACCGACGCCCAACGCAGCGTAGCGCTCCGCCCGGGTGATTTCGCGCAAGGCGGCCGAGACTGCATCCTGCACCGTGTCGTCCGAGGCCTTGGCCGACCACACGCGGGCGGCCGGGCCATCCGCCTCGCGCGCCAGCAGGACCACGGCGTCGAGCGTGCGCTCCTCGGCGTTCAGCAGGTCGCGCACCACCGCCTCGCGCGCCTCGCCGGGCGCGGCCGCCAGCACGGCCTCGGGCGTCTCCGCCAGCCTCAGGTCAGCCTTCGGCGGGCGATAGCCAGATGCGGCGGTCGGCGCGATGCGACGGGCCTCGGCGAGCGCTACCTCAGGCCCCTCGCGCTCGCCCAGAGCCTGCACCTGGCGCGACGCCTCGATGCCCGCCTCGGGAATCACCAGCGCCGAGATCACATCGACCTGTCGCTCCCGGTCGCGGGCGGTCAGCCGGGCCTCGACCCCGGCCTTGAGCGGGGCCCCGCTCGCCACCTCGACCACCGCGACCGAACGCGTCGGCTCGCTGTTCATGGCCAGCATGGGGATGACGCCGCCCAGGCTCGCGAACAGCGGCAAGGACAGCAGCGACAGCCAGAATCCGACGGTGCGGACATAGGCCATGAGCTCGCGGCGGGCGATCAGGAAGGTGCGGTTCATGCCGAGGCCTCCGCGCGCGGCGCGACCGCATCGGGGTCGTCTCCGGTCAAATGGATGAAGGCGTCGTGCAGGGTCGGTGCCTTGAGTTCGAAGCGACGCACGTCCAGCCCCTGGACGAAGGCCGCGCGCAGCGCCTCCTGCCCGGCCGCGCCCGACGCCAGGGTGGCGCGCAGGACCTTGACCTGACCGTGCACATGGATGGTCTCGACGTGGCTGACGCCCGGAAGGGCCGTCACCGCGCCGGCGGCGATGTCGCCCTCCAGTTCGAGGAACTGCCGGGTCGTGGCCTTGGCTTCCGCCACCGTCCCCTCGAAGGCCTTCCGGCCCCGCGCCAGCAGCACGACCTTGTCGCACAGCCGCTCGGCGTGCTGCATGACATGGGTCGAGAACAGCACCGTGGCCCCGCGTTCGGCGAGGCCGCGGATCATCTCCTCCAGCCCCTGCTGGTTCATCGGGTCGAGACCCGAGAAGGGCTCATCGAGGATGACGAAGTCGGGCCGGTGCGCCACCGCCGCGATCAACTGCACCTTCTGGGCCATGCCCTTGGACAGTTCCTTCATCTTCTTGTGGCGGGCGGCACCGAGCCCTTGGGCCTCCAGCATCTCGCGGGCACGCTTTCGCCCTTCCCCGTCCGGCACCCCCTTCAGCGAGGCGAAGAAGGCGATGGCGTCGACCGGCGTCATCTTCTTGTAGAGTCCGCGCTCCTCCGGCAGGAAGCCGATCCTGTCCCGCACCTTGCGGCCGTCGTCGGCACCGAGCACCTCAATTCGGCCCGAGGTTGCCGGTTGCAGCCCCAGAATCATGCGCAGGGTCGAGGTCTTGCCGGCTCCGTTGGGGCCCAGGAAGCCGCAGATCCGTCCTGTCTCGGCGACGAAGGACAGGTCCTTCACCGCTTGGAAGTCGCCGTATCGCTTGTTGACGGTGTCGAGCCTGAGCGCCGCGTCCATGCCACCTCCCCTGGATCGCCCGAAGGGGTAACGGACCGGGCGCGCCTTGGCCAGTGTCAGACGGTGGTCTCGATCTGCAGGATCTGTCCGACTACCGGTTCGGGTTTCAGGGGCCAACCTCGGCAACGCACCTCGAAGCGCAGGTGGGGGCCTGTCGAACAGCTGGTCGAACCGACCGCGCCGATCACCACCCGGTCGCCGGGACGAAGATCCACGCGGCTGAGATGGGCGTAGAGGCTGGTCAAACCCCGATCGTGTCCGATCTCGACGAAGCGGCCGTAGCCTGGGGACTCGTACCCGGTCCGCCGCACCCTGCCAGGAGTGCTGGCCAGCATCGAAGACCCGACGGGGACCGCGTAGGCGCAGCCGCACCCCGGCCTCACCCGGAAGCTGCCGACGGCCGAGGCCGGAGTTTACCGGATGACCGGCGATCGGCGCGGAGAAGATCAGGCTCGCCATCTGGGGCCCCGCCAGCCGGGCCACGGCCACAACGGGCGCTGCTGCCGGGGCTGGAACCTCCGGACCACCATGCGCCGGTACGGTCTCGTACCGGGTACCAGCACGCCCACGGCAAGGAGGGCGAGGATCCGGCCGGTAGAGACAGCACCCCGCGGGCAACCGGCCGGGCGACAGCCATGCTGTCTTCGCCCCGTTCGACGACGCGACGGTGGGGAGGTCGGGAAGGGGCACGTCCGACAGTTTCGGGCCCGCAGGTCCGCGGCCACGCCGCCGCCTGACCCAACGATGACACAAGAAGGGGGCCGGGGCGCAGCGGCTATGGGCCGCGCCCCGGTCAGGCCTTACAGCGCCAGTTTCAGCGTTACCCCGCCGAGCTGGCTGTTGCTGCCGTCGCCGAAGCGGCCGCGGTAGCCGACCTCCACGGCGAGGCGGTCGGTGAGGCGCCCGGTCACGCCAGTCTCAATCATGGCCTGGCTGCCATAGGGGTCTTCGACCTCGCGGCCAAGGACGCGGGCCGGGTTGGCCAAGATGCCGGTGCGCACCGGGTCGCCACCGTCATCCAGGGCCTCGCGCCAGCCGCCCTCGACGAAGGCACCGATGCCCGGGGCGAGCTCGCCCTCGACCCGCAGGGCCACCTCGACGGATACGGTCTCGAAGGTCCGTTCTTCCCAGCGGTAGGCTGCGGCCGGCCCGTCTTCGGCGAAGACGTCGGTTCGGCTGGATACCCAGTCGAGGCCGACGCGCGGCGAGATCGCCATGCCGCTGCGCTCGAACCAGGTCCCGGCCACGACGCGGGCCGAGTAGCTAAGGCCGTTGACCTCGGACTCATGGACGATGGGTGCCAGGGCCGTAACCCGCCGGATCTCGTCATAGGCGTCGCGCGCCGCGCCGAAGCCGCCCGCCACGAACAGGCCGCTGTCAGACCTCCAGGCGGCGGCGGCGTCGAGGCTGTAGCTCTCGACATCAAAAGTCAGGCGCCCGGCTTCGACCTCGGCCGTGTCGAAAGCACCGCTCAGTCCGAACGACCAGCCGCCGTCGAGGCCGCCCTCCAGGGCCATGCGAACCCCATGGCCCTCGCTGTCGGCCGCGCCGATCGAGCCGCGGGCGTCGATCTCCGCCGTCTCGTAGCTGTAGCCGCCGGAAAGCACCGCCCCGGCCGGTGCCGCCTCACGGCCGGTGAGGCCGGCCAGCGCCTCGCCGGCGCGCCGCTCGCGGTGCCGATAGCCGGTCTCGGTCAGCAGGGACGTCACGGAGCCGGCATCGCCATAGTACAGATAGTCTGTCGCCAGCGCCGCCAGCAGCTGGTGCCCGCGCGCCGTCGGATGGACGCCGTCGTAGTAGAAGAAGGTGCCCGGTGAGCTGCAGACGCTGACACCGTTGAAGCAGGGTGCCGTGACATTCGTTAGCCCGAACAGGCCGGGGTTGTTGGCGATGGTTGGCCCGACCTTGGCCACGTCCATCAGGATGATGTTTGTCCCCGACCGGGCGGCGGCCACGGTGGTCAGGTTGGTCTGCAGCGCCGTGTTCAGCTGGCTGGCGGCGAAGTCGGCCAGAGGGGCGGCCGGGGTGCCGCGGAACTGCGGCGTGGGGCTGATCACCGGAATGTTCACCACGAGCACCGTCCCGGCTCCGCCGGCAGCGATGGTGTCGGTGATGGCGGCGATGTCAGCGGCGGCGGTCGCCGCCACCCCGGCCATCACGGTCGTCGGACTGGGCGAGGCCCCGGCGGCGGCCAGGCTTCCGAAGATGTTGTTGGCTCCACCCCAGACGGTGACCAGGTCCGAGGATCCGAACCGCCCGCCCGCGGCGGTGTAGTTGGCCAGCTGCAGGCGCATGCCCGGCGGGAGGGGCTGGGTCCCGGTCTGGGCCCCGCCATAGGCGTAGTTGATGCTGCCGCTGACCGCGCCGCCCACACGGGCCGCATTCAAGCCGAGCAGTTCGGTCCATACCGGACCGTTGCTGAAGCGCCCCTGGAAATAGGGTGCCGGCGGCTGGCCGGTGAGGGCAAACAGGTTCCCATTGTCACTGAGGCTGTCGCCGAACACGACAAGGCGGTTGTAGGACTGGGCCGAGGCCGGCGCGGCGGCGGCGCAGGCGGCGAGTGTGAGGGCCCCGAGAGCGGCCCCCCTGAGCAGACGATCCATGACTCTTCCTCCCTGGACCGTCAGAACGCGGTCCTTGCCTACACTCTGCGCCACTCTGCGGCAGACGCAAGATGCCGCAGGGGAAGGCTGGCCGCGGCTCAGTGCAGCATACGGAAGCGCAGGGTGCCGGACACCTCGCGCAGCGGCCGCAGGGCCTCGGGGTCGTAGTCGCGGTCCACGTCGATGATGACGTAGCCGGTGCGCTCGTCGGTCTTCAGGTGCTGTCCGAGGATGTTCAGCCCCGCCCCGGCGATGGCGCGGTTCAGCTCGGCCAGAACGCCGGGCTGGTTGCGGTGGATGTGCAGCAGCCGGTGCGCGCCCGTCACCTCGGCCAGCTGCACGTTCGGCAGGTTGACGCTGAAGGTGGTGTCGCCGCGGTTGAGGAACCCCAGCAGTCGGTCGGCGGCGAACTCGGCGATGGCCTCCTGGGCCTCCTCGGTCGAGCCGCCGATGTGTGGTGTCAGGATGACGTTGGGCAGGCCGCGCAGGGGGCTGTCGAAAGGCTCGGCGTTGGTGCGCGGCTCCTCCGGGAAGACGTCCACCGCCGCGCCGCCGATGCGACCTGAGCCCAGGGCCTGGGCCAGAGCCCCGACATCGATGACATGGCCGCGCGAGAGATTGAGCAGCAGGGTGCCCGGCTTCATCCGGGCGAACTGGGCCGCGCCCATCAAGTTCAGGTTCTCGCCCCGGCCGTCGACATGCAGGCTGACCACATCGGCCTCGGCCAGCAGCTGATCCAGCGACCGCACGCGCCGGGCGTTACCCAGCGCCAGCCGTTCGGCCAGATCGTGGAAGACGATCCGCATTCCAAGCGCCTCGGCCAACACCGAAAGCTGGCTGCCGATGGCTCCATAGCCGACGATCCCGAGCGTCTTGCCGCGCAGCTCGCGCGAGCCGGTCGCTGACTTGTTCCAGCGCCCCTGATGCATGCCGGCCGACTTGTCGGCGACATCGCGCATCAGGGCGATCATCAGACCCACGGCCAGTTCTACTACCGACCGCGTGTTGGAATAGGGCGCGTTGAACACCGCCACCCCATGGTCGGACGCAGCCCCGAGATCGATCTGGTTGGTGCCGATGCAGAAGGCACCGACGGCCATCAGCCGGTCCGCCGCCCCCAGCACCCGCCGACTCACATTCGTCTTCGAGCGCAGACCGAGCACATGCACTCCGCGCAGGCGGGCGATCAGGGCATCCTCATCGAGCGCGCCGGTCTCGGTCTCGACCGCATAGCCCTCGTCACGCAGTCGCTCGACAGCCGCCGGATGGATGTTCTCCAGCAGCAGGAAGCGGATGCGGCTGCGGGGGTAGGACCAGCGTCCGCGCACACCCTCGGCGTGGAGCACCTCGTCAAGCGACGACGCCTCGGCGTCGGCGGCGGCCACGACCGGTTCCCGGCGCGCCACCTCGGTAAAGGCATAGAAGCGGTCCGCCGCGCCGCGCAACTTGACCTCGGCGTCGTTCCAGCCGTCGCCGACCATCACTACAGGTCCCGGCAGGCCGAGGCTGCGGATCACGGCGGGCTTGCCGTCGTCGTGTGACAGGGGATTGGCGTCGTCGACGCCGACCACCTGACCCTCGGAGTCGTAGCGAAGGGTGTTGCAGAAAACCCGCTCGGCCGGCACGCCCAGCCGCTCGGCCACCGGCAGGATGACCTCGCCGAACCCGCCCGACAGGATCACCACCTGGTCGGCGTGACGCTGGAAGAAGTCGGCGTTGCGGCGCACCGAGGTTGTCAGGGCGTCGGCAGCCCGCTCGGCTAGCGCGGCCACGTGCTCGCGACGCAGACCGAGGATCTCCAGACGCCGCCGCAGCGCCTCCCCGAAGCCCACCTCGCCGGCCATCGCCTGCTCGGTCAGCCGCGCCACCTCGGCCAGCCGCTGATGGCGGTCCGGCCGTCCGTCGAGGGCGATGTCGCCAAGCGCCTCGAGGGTCTCGAAGCGGACAAGGGTGGAGTCGAAATCAAAGATGAACGTCGGGCCGGTCATGCTCCTGCTATAGCGGTCTTCGCAGCTGCAGCAACGCTGCAGGGCGGCTGCCGCGCAAGATTTCACCACAGATCCGGGTCCAGGGCTCATTGAGGTCCCAGCCAGAAGATGACGGTGGCGGTGTTGACGATGCCTTGCATGAAGGTGTGGGCGCAACGGTGGTAGCGCGTTTGGATGCGCCGCCAGTCCTTCAGGCGTCCGAACATGAACTCGATCTTGTGGCGCTGTCGGTAGAGGACGGCGTCATGAGGGATCTGGCCCCTTCGATTGGCCCTTGAACGGATGCGGGGCGGGATGCCTCGGTCGCTCAGGGCCTGGCGGAGCCGGTTGGCGTCATAGCCTCGGTCGCCGAGCATGATCCGGGCCCTGGGCAGAGCGTCGATCATCAGGTCCGCGCCCTTGAAGTGACTCATCTGGCCTTGGCCGAGGAGCATGATCAAGGGGCGGCTCTGGCCATCGCAGACAGCGCGGATCCTGAAGTTCAGGCAGCCATTGGTCCGCCCGAGACGTCGGGGCACAGCCCTTTTCCCGGGAGGCCTGCCGCCATCCTGTGGGCTTTGAGTTGGGTAGCGTCGATTATCAATCGTTCAGGCTCGGGACCCTTGCCCGGCAATTCGGCAAAGATCTCGCTGAACGCCCCAGGATCGCTCCAGCGGATGAACCTGTCCCTCCCTGGTCATGGCTCGCAATTGCTGGCCAAAACCCGCGGACTTGGTCAATCGCGAAGCGCTGCCGCGATGAGCGGCAGACGATCAATCATTATCCACCGGTGGATCTGTGAGCCGCATAGTCGCTGAGCAACCAAACGGCGCAAATCGCGATACCGCTCGCGATGAAGAACACCTGGGCGCCCATGAGCAGGGATGGGGCCAAGACGGCAGCAGTGATCAGCGTGGGCCCGACGAGCATTTCAACCAGCGCATGCAAGCGCATCGGGATGATCTTCACGAGGCCGAGCGGCATGTCCGTCAGGACGGTCATTGTCAGGTGAACACCTGCGAGCGCGTAGGCCAGCATTGCGGGAGCGCCCGAGAACCCGAGGAGCGTCGGCGCAGAAGCGAAAGCGATTACCGTGGCATAGTCGAGAATGCCGTGAATCGAGGCGTTGAGGATTTTCATAGTTGCTGCTCCTTATTTTGGATCGTTTGGTACAATACTGGTCAGGGTCGAGGTTTCCATGTTTCCCTGCTCAGGGTCCTGAGGGCGCTTCAAGGGCAAGCAAGAGCGCCTGCTTGGCCGCTCCGATCTCCTCCTCGGGCATTCCGGCCTTTGCCAGCACCAGGATGCCCTGCACTCCGGCGACTGCATGCAAGGCTAGCGCGGATCGGGTGCTATCCGGCAGGACGCGGCCGTCGACATCGGCGAGGCTGAACGCCTTGGCGAAATGGTGCCGCAGGAGATGCACGCCCTGGTTAAGACGGTCGCGCACGGCCTGGTCCTGTGCTCCCATCTCCAGTGCCGTGTTGCCGATCAGGCAGCCGCGCCAACCGCCCGTCCTTTCTTGCGGGTCGCGTGCCGCCGTCAAGATCGCATCCAGCAGGCGGGAAACCGCTTCGTCCCGGCGCTTAACGCCAGCCAGCGCTCCGGCCAGAACCTGATCGATCGCGCTAAAATAGCGGTCCAGGACCGCAAGAAAAACCGCATGCTTGGAGGCGAAAGCATTGTAAAAGCTCGCCTTGCCAAGCCCCATCGCGTCCAGGATTTCGGGCATGTGTGTTCCCTCGTATCCCTGCCGCCAGAACAAGGGCAGCACGGTGGTGATGACGGCGTCGGGATCGAACAGCTTGGGGCGCATGGGAGTCTATTGGACTAATTGGTACAATACGTCAACAGGTTCATTTTCCAGTATGCAGTCGATTGCGGACAAGGGCAGAATGACACCTCGGTCTCGGGTCTGGTGCGTGGAAGAGCACGGCAGCGGCGAGGACGGCTGCAGGCCATGATGCCTTTGGCCTGCAGGGCCACCCTGAACCGGTCCGCGTCATGGCCCCGGTCACCCGGGAGCGATTGCGCCGGGGAGGACTGTAGCCCACCGGCGCGCCGCGCCAGCGAAGCCCGTTCCGACTGACAAGGATGATCCTTCTCGGGACGCGGGGATCATCGACCCTGGGCCTGCCTCGGCTCTTCGGGAAACAGGGTTCCAGCCGAGCCACCTGCTCGTCCGTGAGCCAGGACGGGCACTCATGATCCAGACTCCTCGGGAGCCTGAATCAGATCATGCGCCTCACATCAATGGGTCCTGACCCTCGAGGCGCAGGGATGGGCGGCGACGGCCCTTTGCCGGTCGGCCGTCGAGCACGGCCACAGCCACGGCGGCAGCGACCGTCACCAGCGCCGCCAGCACGCCGCCTCCACGGGCGTGGTCGCGCGCGAAGCGGCCGGCCCGGGTAGCGCCGCGCCGGGCCGAGCGCAGGCTGGCCTGCAGCTCCTCGCGCGGCAGTCGCTGCCGCGCCTCGCGGCCGAGGCGATCCAGACTGCGGCCGGCCTCCTGGCGCACGCGGGTCGCGCGATGGCCGACCTCCTGGACCCTGTCGCCGAGCCCGTCGAGGGTCGCCTCGAAACCCCGCCGCAAGCCAGCGGTCCAGCCGCGCGGGTCGAGCCGGACGCGCCAGCGCTGGTCGCGGGTCGGCCCGCGGCGCTGCCCGAGCAGCAGGGTGATCAGCCCCAGCAGAAGGAGCGCGCCCAGGCCGCCGGCGGTCACGCCGGGATGCTTGCGGGCCTCAGCCAGAACACTGAACTGTCGCACCATGGGGTACCGCACCTCGTCTGCCGCGCCGTCGCCGGTCGGATCGTCCAGCCCGTCATCCGCCCAGGGATCGTCCCCGCGCTCCGACCTCACCACAGGAGCGAAAGCCGAGAACAGTGGCTCCGCCAGACCCGGCATGGCCGAATAGGCCGCAGCGATCAGCCGGCCGCTGCCGCCGACCGTGATCTCGCGCACCGGATGGGCCGCGCAGTGCAGGATGGCGTCGGCGACCACATGGGCAGCGTAGACGGGCTGCGGGTGGCGCGCCGCATAACCGCCGAAATGACGCGCGCGCCGGTCCCAGGCCGTGTCCACCGCGGCCGGCTTGACGAGAGTCACGGCCACGGGCACCCCGGCGCGGGCCAGCTCCAGGCGCAGCCCCACGGTAAAGCCCTTCACCGCATGCTTGGAGGCCGCATAGACCCCCTGCCCCGGGACCGGCGCATGGGCCAGGCTGGAGCCGACATTGATGATCGCGCCGCCGCGCTCCGCAAGGCGCGCCGCCGCCGCCAGACTGCCGTTGACCAGGCCCCAGTAGTTGGTCTCGAACAGCGCCCGCTGCTCGTCGAGCGGCATCTCCCGCAGCCCCCCCGGAGCCGCCGCACCGGCATTGTTGATCCAGGTGTCGAGGCGGCCGAACAGACGCTCGCACTTGTCGGCCGCAGCCTCCAGGGCGTCAGCGTCAGCCACGTCGGCGACCGCCCAGGAGCACCGGCCACCGTCGCGCTGCAGGGTCTCGCAAAGACGCCGCAGGTCCTCCTCGTGACGGGCGATCAGGAACACGCAGGCCCCCGCCACCGCGGCGCGGCGTGCGGTAGCCAGGCCGATTCCCGATGTGGCCCCGGTGATGACCACGACCTGCTGCGACAGGGGCTTGAGGCGAAGGCTACGGGGCATGCGGATCCAGACTCGGCGACACGGGACGGCGGAGACCGGGGCGGGCCCGGCAGGAACCCTTATCATGGCGACTTCCGCCGCCTATGTAGAGCCTCTCCCGAACATCGATGAAAGCCCGCCCGTGACCGACCGTGCGTCCCAGCCCGCTGACGACTTCGCCGCCGCCTTTCAGATCGAGGGCTGGCCGGTGCGCGGTCGCCTCGTGCGGATGGGCGCGGCGATCGACCGCATCCTGAACGCCCACGCCTATCCGGAACCGGTGGCGGCCCTGCTGGGCGAGGCCTGCGCGCTGGCCGCCCTGATCGGCTCCAGCCTGAAGTTCGAGGGCCGGCTGCTGGTCCAGGCCCAGGGCGACGGCCCGGTGCGCTATGTCATCGCCGACTATGGCACCGACGGCTCGATGCGCGGCTACTGCCGCTATGATGCCGACGCGGTCGCCGCCGCCAGCCAGGGCTTCGCTCGCCCGGGTGCGCGCAGCCTGCTGGGCCAGGGCGTGTTCATCATGACGCTGGACCGCGGCCCGGACTTCGAGCGCACTCAGGGCATCACCCCGATCGAGGGCGAGGGCCTGAGCCTGTGCGCCGAGCACTTTTTCGTCCAGTCCGAGCAGGTGCCGACCCGGGTACGGCTGGCGGTCGGCTCCTTCCAGACTGCGACCGACGAGTCGTGGCGCGCCGGCGGGGCGATGATCCAGGTCATCGCCGGCGACGACGCCCGCGGCACCACCGACGACGTCTGGGAGCGCTCCCAGGCCCTGTTCGAGACCCTGGGCGACGACGAGCTGATCGACCCGATTCTGTCGGCCGACCGGCTGCTGTTCCGCCTGTTCCACGAGGACGGGGTGCGGCTCGAGGCCGCCGCCCCGCTGCAGGCGCAGTGCCGCTGCTCGATGGACCGCATCGCCACCGTCCTCGACAGCTTCGGTCCGGAGGAGCGGGCGGAGATGGTCGAGGCCGACGGCAAGATCCGCGTCACCTGCGAGTACTGCTCGACCGTCTACGAGATCACGCCGGACAGCGTGAGCTGACCTACCAGGCCAACGCCAGCCCGTCCTTGCGCGTCTCCGAGGCCGCCCCGTAGGTGGCCGGCCCGCGGGCGTTCACCTGACGCACCACATTCTGGTACCCGCCGAAGCCGCCGTTCGGCGGCCCCAGCGTCCAGCCCATGGCGCGCAGCTGCTCGCGCGTCGCCTCGGGCACGCCGGACTCCAGGTGCAGCACCCCGGTCCCTTCGGCGGGCTCGCCGGTCGGCTCCGACGAGCCCTCGTGCCGCCAGCGCGGCGCGTCGCCCGCCTCCTGCGGATCGAGGTCGTAGTCGACCATGTTGATGACGATCTGCGCCTGCCCTTGCGGCTGCATGCCGCCGCCCATCACGCCAAAGGCCATCCACGGCTGGCCGTCGCGCACGGCGAAACCCGGGATGATGGTGTGGAACGGACGCTTGCCGGGGGCATAGACATTGGGGTGTCCGTCCGCCAGGGCGAACATTTCGGCCCGGTTCTGGAACATGAAGCCAAGCGTGCCGCCATTGCCGTCGTCGGGCACCAGCCCCCCGCCCATGCCGCGGTAGTTGGACTGGATCCAGCTGACCATCATGCCGTCGGCGTCGGCGACGCTGAAATAGGTCGTATCGCCCTGCGAAGGCGCATCGCCGGGCAGGACGCGATCCATGGGCCGATCCATACTGATCAGGGCCGCGCGCTCGGCGGCATAGGCCTTGGAGATCAACCTCTCGACCGGGGTCAGGCTGAAGGCCGGGTCGGCGAACCAGCGCGCCCGATCCTCGAACGCCAGCCGCTTGGCCTCGGCCTGGACATGGATGGAGGCCGCGCTCTGGAAGCCGAGGGCGCGCAGGTCGAACTGCTCGCAGACGTTCAGGATCTGCAGGGTCGACAGGCCCTGGGTGTTGGGTCCCAGCTGGTAGACCTCGACCCCGCGGTAGGTCGACATCAGCGGCTCGACCCATTCGGTGCGGTGCGTCGCCAGATCGGCTCGGGTCATCCAGCCGCCGATGCGCCGGAAATAGCCCTCGATCGCGTCGGCAATCGGCCCGTCATAGAAGGCGTCGCGGCCGCCGCCGGCGATCAGCTGATAGGTGCGGGCCAGGTCCGGGTTGGCGAAGACCTCGCCAACGCGAGGCGTGCGGCCGTCCGTCGCGAACACCCGGCGACGGTTGTCGTTCTCCTCGATGATGCCGGTCGAGCGATCGAACACCGCCATGTTGCGCTCGAGATACCAGGCGATCTGCTGCGGCATGGCCTCGCCGCGCTCGCAGAGCTCGATCACCGGTGCCAGCACCTCGGCCCAGGGCAGCTTGCCGTAGCGCTGGTGCGCCGCCCACCAAGCGTCGACCGCGCCGGGCACATTGACGGTGACGGCACCGTAGCGCGGCAGCAGGCCATTGGCCCCCGCCTTGCTGCGCGCCGCCTCCAGCGACAGGCCGCGGGGGCTGGCGCCCGAACCGTTCAGCCCGACCACCTTGCCCCGCGCCGGATCCCACAGCAGGCCGAAGGCGTCGCCGCCGATGCCGTTGCCGGTCGGCTCCAGGAAGCCGAGCGCCGCATTGACGGCGATGGCTGCGTCGATGGCCGAACCGCCGCGCCGCAGGATGTCCAGGCCGATCACGCTGGCGGTCGGGTGCGCCGTGGCCACGGCCCCGCGCGCGCCCCAGACCGTCGAGCGCCCGGCGAAGGGCACGCCCACGATGCGATCGCCCATGCCCACATCTGGATAGGGATAGGCCCGGACGCCTTCCGGGGTGGACGCGGCGGCAGGGGCCTGCGGCGAGCCCCGGGCGGCGACGGCACCGGCGGCCAGCGCCCCGGCCGGCAGGGTGGACAGGAACGTACGGCGGCGCATGGCGAAATCCTCCGGATCAGCGCGGGAGCCTTGACCGTGCGTCGCGGCGAAAAAAAACAAGCTTCGAGGACGCTGCGAAGGTCGCTGGGGCCACAGCTCGGGTCACTACCCTTCGAGGTCCAGCGCGTAACCGGCAGAGCGGACGGTGCGGATGGGATCGACCGTCTCCGGCAGGTTCAGAGCCTTGCGCAGGCGGCCGACGTGGACGTCCACGGTGCGCGCCTCGACATAGACGTCCGAGCCCCAGACCGCATCCAGAAGCTGCTCGCGGCTGAACACCCGGCCCGGATGCTGCATGAAGTAGTCGAGTAGGCGGAACTCGGTGGGGCCGAGGTGGACCTCCTTGCCGGCCCGCTTCACCCGGTGCGCCACCCGGTCGATGACAATGTCGCCGTGGCCGACTCGGTCGTCGGCCAGACCCGGCCGGATGCGCCGCAGCACGGCCCGGATGCGGGCGATCAGCTCGGTCATGGAAAAGGGCTTGGTCAGGTAGTCGTCGGCCCCGGTATCCAGGCCGCGCACCCGGTCGCTCTCCTCGCCACGCGCCGTCAGCATGATGATCGGCACGTTGCGGGTTTCGGGCCGACCCCGGATGCGGCGGCAGACCTCGATGCCCGAGACCTTGGGCAGCATCCAGTCCAGCAGGATCAGGTCCGGCAGACGCTCGTCGATCTGGACCAGCCCCTCCTCGCCGTCCCCCGCGATGACGACCTGGTAGCCTTCCTTCTCGAGGTTGTACTGGAGGAGCGTGGCCAGCGCATCCTCGTCCTCCATCACGAGCACATAGGGTTGCACGTCAGGCGCTCCGGTCGTCAGTCAGCGGTTGCAGGTCGTCGTTGTGCGCCGGCCCGGCGCGCGGGCGCTCGCCGGTCATCTCGCCGCCGGTGATCTCGTAGTGGATCGTCTCGGCGATGTTGGTGGCGTGGTCGCCGATCCGTTCGAGGTTCTTGGCGATGAACAGCAGGTGGGCGCAGCCGCTGATCGTGCGCGGATCACCCATCATGTAGGTCAGGAGCTCGCGGAACAGGGCATTGTAGTGTTCGTCGACCTCGTCGTCCGAGCTCCACACCGCCACGGCCCCGTCCAGTTCCGACGCGGCATAGGCGTCAAGGACGTCGCGCAGCCGCAGGCTGACCAGCCGCCCCATGCGCTCGATCGAGCGGGTCAGAGGCTGGAGCGGCTCGCCCTCGGCGAGGGTCAGGCCGCGCTTGGCGATGTTCTTGGCCAGGTCGCCGGAGCGCTCCAGATCGGTCGCCAGTTTCATAGCAGATAGCGTCTTGCGCAGATCCGACGCTACCGGGTGACGGAGGGCGATCAGCCGGATCGCTTTCCTCTCGATCTCGTGCTGCATGGC
>Ga0068877_10000178_pt1 | contig 55051 bp, 45 predicted proteins | sample NOAtaG_FD_66437 | JGI IMG/M metagenome (GOLD analysis project Ga0068877, IMG submission 66437) | Freshwater lake microbial communities from Lake Erie, under a cyanobacterial bloom - NOAA_Erie_Diel6S_1000h metaG | ecosystem: Environmental > Aquatic > Freshwater > Lake | place: USA: Ohio, Lake...
TGATCAGTTGATACAGGCTTTATTCTAGTATCCGCGGATATTATACTGCAACTCACGCCCCTTGTAGAATAAGGGTTGCACCTCATGGACCATAAAAAGAATCATCATGGTGAGTCCGACAAGAAAGTAAAACAACGTAATCGTCTCCGCGCTGAACGTGACACCGAAAACTGCAGTGGGTTGTGTAAACCTGTGGCGCAGGGAGGTAAAACGAAGTATAGCGTATATGGTTAAAAAAAATCCGAGAAGCAGGAGTACAATGTTCATTGCTGTTATTTAAATTGCTTCAACAAAATTGCATTATTTAGGTTCTATGACCGATCATTCAAAAAAATATTTTTTGAATTACCTTTCAGGTTACTGGAATGATTTAATCTCATTATGGTATCCTAATCTTTGTGCATCGTGCAACCGCAATCTAGTGGGTAATGAACAAATTATCTGCACACATTGCAAGGCCGCTCTGCCCTTAACTTCATTTCATAAGATTCCGGGCAATGCTGTTGAGAAGGTGTTTTGGGGCAAGATAAATTTTGAACGGGCTTCTGCATTACTATACTTTAATAAAAAGGGCATCACTCAACAATTAATACATAAGCTTAAATACAAGGGCAGAACCGATATCGGCGAATGGCTGGGCCGTTTAATTGGGCACGACTTGATAGACACCTATCCCTTCTGTGATGCAAATTATATTGTACCGGTGCCACTGCACCACAGCAAACTACGCTCCCGCGGTTATAATCAAACCGATTTATTATGCAATGGCATGGCGGAAGTCTTGCAGATTCCCATCGAAAGAAGGCTTCTGCGGAGGGTTCGAAAAAATGAAACGCAAACCCATAAAAGCCGGCTGGAGCGATGGAGAAATGTGGATGAGCTGTTTGAGTGCCACCCGAACGGAATCACAGAAAACCCAAGATTTCTGTTGGTTGACGATGTCATTACCACCGGGGCAACCCTGGAGGCGTGTGCATTAGCGTTATATGACTCCTTTCCCGGTGCACGAATTAATTTTGTATGCGGAGCATTTGCTCACTACTAATCTATACTTTTTGCAAAACTTTATCGTTGCTTTGCATCGATAATACCTGATGCGCTTTTTCCTATTAATCATATTGCTTTGGTGTGCCGGAATGTTTTTAAATTCTTGCCGTAAAGATGTGTTTAATACCGATCCATCCTTTACCTTATCCTTCTCGCGCGACACGGTTATGTTTGATACCGTGTTCACTACTCAGGGTTCGGCAGTGCGCAGATTTCGCGTATTTAATACGAGCAACAAACGAATCAAAATCAACTCGGTTTCCATAGCCGGAGGCGAGGCGAGCAACTTCAGATTAAATGTAAACGGCGTACCCGGTAAATCCTTTGCCGATGTTGTTATTGAGCCCCGGGACTCGATCTATATCTTCGCCGCAGTTACCATCGATCCTACCGACGAAAACAATCCGTTTGTTGTTACCGACTCCATCTGGTTCCAGATAAATGGCAATCAGCAAAAAGTGTTATTGATGGCTTATGGACAGAACGCATACTTCCACTATGGCGAGCGCATACAAAATGATACCATTTGGCCAATCGATAAACCTCACGTGGTAATCAATTCGCTTGTGGTCGATTCGTTTCAAACGCTCAATCTGCAGGCCGGCACTCGTATGTATATGCACGCCAACTCGGCATTATTTGTTTATGGCACCTTGAATGCAACCGGAACCAAGAATGACTCAATCGTCTTTCAAGGCGACCGACTGGAGAATTACTTCAAGGATCTCCCGGGGAACTGGGGCTATATTCGATTCCTTCGCTCCAGTGAAGATAATTATCTGGAACACGTTATAATCAAAGATGCCCTCATTGGCGTGATATGCGACTCGCTATCGAACAATACAAATTACAAGGTTAGTCTGAATAAGTGTGTAATTAAAAATATGTTTTACTCCGGCATATCGGCCGCCAGTGGTAGTGTAAGAGCGGAGAATTGTCTCATTCATAGTTGCGGCGACTACTGTGCTCAGCTATATTATGGAGGTGATTACCGATTCGACCACTGTACGTTTGCTAATTATTCGAACACGGTCATTAACCACCAAAAACCATCCTTCCTGCTGACTAATTTTTTTGTAGTCAACAATATCGTGTATTCCTTTCCTTTTACGAATGCCTTAATCAGAAATTGTATTATTTACGGTGGCCTGGAGGATGAATTGCTTGTTGATTCTGTTAATGCCAGTGGTTATTTATTTGATTACACGTTTACCAATTGCAATATCAGAACCACATCGAGCATAGACAATAATTACCTCAACACACAGCAAAATCAGAATCCGCTTTTCGAAGATTTTAGTGAACAGTTATTCGGGTTACTTAGCTCATCACCCTGCAAAAATGCCGGTATTACAATTCCCGGAATCACAGATGATATCTGCGATAAACCTCGCGATGCTCAACCCGATATTGGCGCTTACGAGATACCATAACTCACCTTGTGCTCAATTATCGTGACACCTTTTATTATTTTCTGAATAATTTGATACAGATTTTGCATTATGCCCGTTAATTTAAAGGCATAAATGTCCGGACTGATTCAATACTTGCGCAATATTTGGTTTTCGTTCCCTGTACAGCTATTGGTATTGCATTGCCGCAGACATCTCTTTCTTTTGTTATCGTATGTGTTTCTTACCCTGCTGGTAACCAAAGGTTTTGCAGGGCGCTATGGTGTTTCGTATCTCTTTCTGGATCCGGAGTATTTGGGCCGCGTAAGTTTTATTTCCTTTTTTCTGGTTGGGTTGGCCTATGGTGGATTTACCGTTTTGTGGAATATAACTGCTTACATCCTGGTCTCACATAAATTCCCTTTCCTTGCCACATTCCGTAAACCGTTTTTTCGTTTTTGTCTGAATAATTTTATTGTCCCATTAAGCTTTGCCGCCATTTATATTTATGAATTAGTTGTTTTTCAGACGAAAGCTGAATTCAGCAGTTCAATGGATGTTGCTTATGATGTTGGCGGATTTTGCCTTGGAGCCCTCACCGGATTTCTCGTCACATTCACGCGATCACTAAATACCCACAAAAAAGAATATGCTGAACTGGATGAAGAGATGACACCGAAAATCCGCAGGCACAGTATACAACCCTGGCGTTTTGGTCATAACGAAGAAGAAACCGCCTATCAAAGTATACGCGTTGATTTTGCCCTGATGTATCCCTGGAGGGCCCGCAGGGTAAGAAAGGTGGAGCATTACCGCAGAAGTGTATTGCTGGCTGTATTTCGGCAACATCAGCGCAATGCTCTAATTCTTGAGTTAATTGCTTTGGAGATTATTGTTCTTCTGGGTTTTCTTATGGACTGGCCCTTATTTCGTTTACCCGCCGCGGTAAGTATCTTTTTATTTTTTGCCATATTAATTGGTCCGGTAGGTGCTTTTTTTTATTGGTTAAGAAGTTGGGCCACCCCGGTATTTGTTGGCCTGTTTGTATTATACAATACCTTGCCCCTATTCAACCAAATGGCTCACCGCAATCCGCTTTTTGGTATGAGTTATACAGAAAAACAGATGCCTTATACCCCCGAAGCCATAGCAGACGCCTGCTCAAATGAGCGAATTGCACGGGATAGTTTACAAATGATTGCTGTGATGAATAAATGGAAGATTAAGGCGCAAGGCTTGCAGAATACCGATAAGCCTAAATTAATCATTCTGAACTCCAGTGGAGGTGGCATGCGATCGTCTTTGTTAAGTTTTTATTTGATGCAGAAACTCGATGAAGCCACAAATAACACCTTTCTGGATCATGTACTTTTTATGGCCGGTGCTTCGGGAGGCACACTTGGATTATCTTACTACCGGGAACTTTATCGTTTAAGAAAATATAACGCTCCTATAAACCTTCACGAAAAACAATATGCCGACAATATCTCAAAAGATTTGCTCAACGGTGTGTGTACGGCCCTGGTAGTAAATGATGTATTAATTCCGTGGCAAAAATTCAGCCGTAGCGGGAACACCTACATCAAAGACCGCGGCTACTTATGGGAGAAACAATTAAATGAGAATACCGATAATGTATTAAATAAACGACTAGGCGATTATGCCTCCGATGAAAAAAATGCTGTTATTCCTTTTGCTGTATTTACCCCAACCATCATAAATGATGGCCGATCCTTTAATGTATGCAACCTCCCCTTATCTTTTTTATGTCGCAACAGGATGCCTACTGAAACTAAAGCGTTAAGACCTGACGGGATTGATGCCGTTAACTTCTTTGGCGAAACCGAAACCAACAACATCCATTTCACAAGTATCATTCGCGCGAACTGCACATTCCCTTATATCATGCCTACCATCTTTTTGCCAACCTCACCTGCCATACAATGTATGGATGCCGGGATGCGCGATAATTATGGTATGGAAAGCACGATGCGATTTCTATATTTTTTTCGGGACTGGATTAATGAACATACCGGTGGTGTTCTATTGGTTCAAACACGCGACTTCCCGAAAAATCATTTTCCTCAAATTAATGATAGTCCAAATTGGATAGCCCGGCGATTTGCCCCAATGTCTGCCATATACAGTAATTGGATGGAAGTTCAGGATTATAGAAACGAAACACTAACGGCCGGAGCTACGGGCTGGCTGAAACAACCTATACACCAATTCAGCTTTGAATACATTCCCGCCGAAATGGCAAATGCCGCAAGTATGAGCTGGCATCTTACCGCCTTTGAGAAAGCCGATGTAAGGTCAGCACTGGAAACAAATGTGAATATGATTCAACTTAAAAAATTATCAAAACTTATGGGTTACTAGAATATTGATTACATTTGCCTAAACCTTTTAAAAAAACTATGAAAAAAATTCTTACTCTTGGTCTTGCACTTGTTTTAGTAGCCGGACTATCATCTTGTAAAAAAGATTACACGTGTACTTGTACTGTTGGAGGCACCGCTGCTGGTTCAACTACGATCAATGACACTAAGAAAAATGCAAAAGAAAAATGCGATGAAGGCGACCAAAATGTGCTAGGCATCGTTTCTGATTGTGAGATTGAATAATTGGTCTAATTCCTAAATTATTTTTAGCCGCCTTTAATGGCGGCTTTTTTATTTATGCGACTCGTTAACACAATACTTTGTTTATTATTAGGTCTTCTATTCATTGCATCCGGCTTACTGAAACTATTCCCGATTGAGCCTTTCGAATACAATTTTGTTCGACTGGGTATGGCAAACTGGCTTACCGCACCAATGATATCCCGTTCGTTAATTGGACTAGAGGTCGGATTAGGTCTTTTTCTTTCACTGCAATTCTACCTTAAACGTTTCACACTGCGGGCTACATTGTTTCTGCTTATTTTCTTTTCCATATATCTCGTTTATCAATTACTTACTGAAGGCAATAGCGGCAACTGTGGTTGTTTCGGCACGTTTCTGGAAATGACACCATTAGAGTCTCTCATTAAAAATATGATGATGATTGGCGCTGTTGTATGGCTAATCATTACTAAACAGGAGCCTTTTCTACGCCTTGAGGAAAATAAAATCATTAAACGCGTGGTCCTGCTTGGTTGCATAAGCGCATCGTTAATCTTGCCTTATGCACTGAACATTCCTGAGTTCATCTCTCAGAATCAGTTTGATAAAAATCAAATCAATTACACTCTGGATTTAACTCAATTGTATAATAGCCCTGATGCCCCGGCAACCGATGTGCGCCGTGGTAAGCATATATTATCGCTTATGAGTCTTAGATGTGAACATTGTAAAACGGCCGCATTCAAGATGGCCATTATCTTCAAACGCCACCCGGCAATGCCATTCTATAATTTATATAAAGGCAATGCAGAAAAAAATCTTGCGACTTTTTTTGCCTTCACTCATGCTGAGGCCATCCCCTATTCTATGTACAACACTCAGGATTTTATTACACTTTCCGGCGGAGAATTACCTGCCATCTATTGGTTAGAGGACGGCAACGTAGTAAGAACATCAGGCTACATTGATCTGGAGGAGCAAGAAATTATCAACTGGCTGAATGAGCCTTAAAAAAATTCTGTTTTGTAAGGATACCGATCCTGATAGCATTTTTTAATTTCATCATACATCATATAACGAAGTAAATCAATATTATCTTTTCGCACAGCAGAAATGAAGACGGCTTTATTATTTGTTCGCTGTTGCCAGCCGTGATTTAAATCTTCGCGGATTTCTTTTTTTACTGATTCCGGCAAATGCTCGTCGAAGTGCTTCGTTTCGTAGGCGTCAATTTTATTGAATACCATGATCGTTGGCTTGTCGAATGCGTTCAATTCTTTAAGCGTTTCCTGTACAACTCTAATGTGATCTTCATATTGATTGTGAGATATATCGACTACATGAAGCAATAAATCGGCTTCGCGTACTTCATCGAGCGTAGACTTAAAACTTTCAACAAGATGATGAGGCAATTTTCGAATAAAGCCCACGGTATCACTCAGTAGGAAAGGCATGCGCTCAAAAACCACCTTTCTTGTTGTGGTATCAAGCGTGGCGAATAGTTTATTCTCAGCAAAAACATCAGATTTACTCAGCAGAGTCATCAATGTAGATTTACCTACATTCGTATATCCAACCAGTGCAACCCTGATATATTCCCCTCTGCTTTTTCGTTGAGTTTGATTCTGCAGATCTATTTTTTGTAATTGCTTTTTCAGCAAGGAAATCTGGTGCTTCACAATTCTTCGGTCCGTTTCAATTTCTTTTTCGCCGGGACCTCGGGTTCCAATGCCCCCCTGTTGCCGTTCCAGATGCGACCATAATCCTTTTAACCGAGGCAACAAATATTGCAGTTGTGCCAGTTCCACTTGAGCCCGCGCCTGCGCGGTTTGTGCACGACCGGCAAAAATGTCAAGTATCAGATTACTGCGGTCAATAATCTTAACCCTCAGCTCGCGTTCGATATTATTAGTTTGCGACGGACTAAGGTCATCATCGAAAATAACCAAATCAATCTCCCTGCTTTGTATGAATTGTTGAATTTCGATAAGCTTACCGCTGCCAATAAATGTTCTGGAATCGGGCGATTGCAGCTTTTGTGTAAAGCGCTTTACCGAAACTGCGCCTGCCGTTTCGGCTAAAAAAGCCAGTTCATCCAAATACTCATTAACCAATTCTTCTGTTTGGCCCTGAGTTATAAGACCGATCAACACTGCCTTTTCGGGCCCTAATGATGGATCACGTTTTTTAATTTCAATCACCTGGTTAATCGTTCTTTACTGTGCAAAATAAAAAAGCCACATCAATATGACATGGCTTTTTGTAAAAAGTTATGTACGGCTTTAGTGGTTAACCGAAATCTTGATTGTTTTATTCACCTTACCTGAAGATAGTTGCATTAAGTATATACCATTAGGTAAATCGCTTGTGCTCATAGATGTGTTCGTTATCGACTGTGTGCACTCAACCAGATTAATTACACGGCCGTTAAGATCGAGTAAAGTAATCTGTGCACCGGGGGAGTTTAAGGATGCATTGATATATATTCGGTCAGTTGCCGGATTGGGGTATATCAAAAACTGTTCGGGGGTTGTTCCGATATCCTCGTTGCTCACCACCACCGTGCCACCGGCATCTTTAAATCGCTGACTAAACTCCTGAAAGTAAATATTAGCTATTGTTGCATCGTGAACGATAACTGTATTCTCATCATTACGGAACGTAGCACTATTGCTCCAGTTAAAAGAGCCTGTTATTACCATAGGATCTGAGTTTACATCAAAAGCATCAACAATGGCATATTTATGATGTAACTGATAAGGAAGTGGAAATATCCTGTGATTATTAGTACCCACGGCACCTACAATAATATTATATACTGCAGATGAGCTGGCAGAATCATCAACCATGCCCTGAACAATGGATGCGCCTGCAGTGTAAGCGTCTGTTATCGCATAGGCCAATTCTGTTCGGGTAAACGCAAATACGCAGTAGTTTATCGAATTATCCGCCGTCAATAAGGCATTCTTAATTTGTGTATTTACGACATCTGATGGTGAAAAATACATTTCCACACGTTTGTTGCCTATCACAAATTCTTTGGGCGTGTTGTCAATTTTATATGGCCCGAAGGTATTGCCAAACATTTCATTAAACTCTATTAAGGCTGCCCTTGCTATACTCTGATCCTGAAAAATAATAACATCCTGCGCATCAATTATAATTTGATCCGTTGTAAAGTTTGCTGAGCCGGTCCACAGGATAGGGTCATTAGGATTAGAAGAGTTAGCATCAATTATTACCATTTTATTATGCATAATTCCATATTCCGTGCCGGTAGGGCTTTTGATTTTTGATATGGAGCTTGAGAAATTATTCCAATTGGTTGAAGTAATACCATCATCACCTATCACACGAACTGCTACACCACTGGCCGCGGCCTGATTGATTGCCGTGATGATATTATTGGCATTATCCACATTGTAAATAGCAATATCCAATGTAAACTTGGCGCGTCCGATGTAGGCAATGAGGGTGTCGTCCAGTGCTTGATCTAGATATATTGCGTTGGTTCCGGTTGATACCGAGTTATCTACAGAACGATTGAAATATATTTTAATATCACCGCTTGAAAGTGATTTAGTCGCCATCGCCTGTACGGAAGACGTTGATGTGTCGCCGCTCGAACTGATAGAATACCCTTTAAGAAAATATACCGTTCCGGCTGTTAGGCCGTTAAGATTGACGCTGTGCGTTGTCGTTTGTGTAGCATCGGTTGCTGTTTGATTTAAATTGCCCGGCGCCAGTCCATATTTAATAATTGTATTACCGTTATTCTGAGTGTTAAAAGAAACGGTGAATGAGGTAGTCTCAATATTTGACTGCTTCAATGCCGTTGTAAACACCGGTGGATTACCAACGGGAATAAGGTCTTCAAGCAATCGGGGTAGCAATTGATAGGTGGTGTTATATTGTCCCATAATCCCAACTATATCCAATGAACTCGAAGGAATTGGAGTACCTACAATATTTGAACTGCCGTTGATACGCGCCTGCCCGGTATTGCCGCCATCGCTAATATTATAATTCGTTTGACCGGCAAACGTTCCCGGCGTAATAAACGTGATGTTGTTAAAGCGTACAAGTTGCCCCTCATAGGCCTCTGCATAACCCTGTGTAAAGTTTACGAGTTTAGGCGCCGGAAGTGGATTGTTTGAAGAAATTACCGTAACAGATGTTACCGCTATCTCGGTCAGATTAAAAAATATATCTATGGCTCCTGTAACCTCAACGCTGTCGCCTCGTTGTAAAGCCGTCAATGCAGGCAGGTTGTTGTTATACAGTCCAATACCGGCGGTGGGATCCTGAATAAAACGTAGGGCGCCACCAAATTCAGCGCCATTGGTTACAACCCCGCGAACGGTAACAGTTGCTCCTTCGGGTTGTGTGCGTGCAGTCGCGACGCTCACCACCTGTGCGCGAAGCTGAACGGATAAGGCAATCAGTGCCAGAAGTAAAGAAAATCTCATGTTAATAGAATTTTAAGACCGTAAATGTAGCACTATTCAATACTTGAGTTGGGAAACTCTAATGTTAATTTATTGTAAACCGGATAATGCTTTTTGTGCGGCGGTAAATTCCTGCATCATACGATGGAGCACTTCGGGTGCTGTGGGAATATCATGAATCAATGCGCTTACCTGACCAATTTCTAACTCACCTTGATCCATGTCGCCTTCAAACATGCCTTTCTTTGCACGACCACGGCCCAGCAATTTCTGTAACTCCTCTTTATCAGCACAGCGAGCTTCAGCCTCCTGTACCTCATCAAAAAATTTGTTGCGAAGAAGACGAACCGGCGTTAATTCTTTCAGCGACAGGAGCGTATCGCCCTCTCTTGCCTGAACTATTTTTTGTTTAAACGACTCGTGTGCTGATGATTCTACAGATGCCGCAAAACGGGAACCCACCTGAACGCCCTCTGCTCCCAATGCCATAGCGGCAAGCATCTGCCGCCCCGTGGCAATACCTCCTGCTGCAATAACAGGAATCTTTACCGCGTCAACTACTGACGGTATCAGACACATGGTTGTGGTCTCCTCACGTCCATTATGACCACCGGCCTCAAAGCCTTCAGCAACTACCGCATCAACTCCGGCTATTTCACTTTTTTGGGCAAATAAACTACTGCTTACAACGTGTACAACCACTATCCCCTTCTCTTTTAAAATGCCTGTCCAGGTTTTCGGATTTCCGGCCGATGTAAATACAACACGAACGCCTTCATCTATTATAATCTGAATGTGTTTATCAATATCGGGATATAATAAGGGCACATTTACGCCGAATATATTGACTGTTGCCGCCTTGCATTTTCGAATGTGTTCTCGCAATACATCCGGATACATAGATCCACTGCCAATGAGACCCAATCCGCCCGCATTACTGACTGCTGAAGCCAGCTCCCACCCACTGCACCAAATCATACCGGCCTGTATAATCGGATATTTAATAGTAAACAGTTTAGTAATACGTGTATCCATATTATTAATTTCTTAAATCAATTTCGGTGTCGTCGCCAAGATTTAAACTTTTACTGCGCCCTATGATCGTAGCATCGTTGCCGATTACCGAACGGTGCAACATGGCATTACTGATAACACTGTAGGAGCCAATGATGGAATCGCGAATGATACAATCGTTTATCTGTGTATGTTCACCAACCGTTACGTATGGTCCAATGATGGCATTATTTATAATACACGTGGGGTCAATGGCTACAGGTGGTATGATTATCGTATTGGTAACCGACTGAAATGACTCCGGTAAATCGTTGCGCTTACGAAGCAATATGGTATTGGTGTCGAGCAAAGAATCTTTCTGACCGCAATCAAACCAATTATTTACCCGGTATGCTTTAAAATGTTCGCCTTTATCAATCATATGCATCAGCGCATCTGTAAGCTGAATAGACTGATTCGTACGCACATCATGTTGTACGATGTATGCCAGGGCATCAAATAAACGAATACTGTTATTGATTTTATATAAACCAATCAGCGCCTGATTGGATACCGGTATATTGGGCTTTTCAACTACGCGGGTGATGTAGTCATTTTCATCGGCTACAGCAACACCAAAGCCTCTTGGGTCCTCAACTTTTTTTACGCCCAAAACCGAGTCCTTGCTGTTGAGCACCTCTTTCATATCAATATCAAAAACACTGTCTCCAAGTAATATTAATAAAGGCTCATCGGGAGAAAAAAAGTCCTTGGCAAGCCATATAGCATGGCCTAATCCTTCACGGTCCTTTTGTTCAATATAGTGTGCTTTAATCTGCGGATACTGCTCCTCTACATAGTGCCGTATTTTATCACCCAGATACCCGGTGATGAAGATAAACTCAATACATCCTGCCCGAAGCAATTCATCCAGCATAAACGAGATGATAGGCTTGCCGGCAACAGGCATTAGCGCTTTCGGTTGCGTGTAGGTATGCGGCCTTAGTCGAGTGCCGGTTCCGGCAACGGGTATAATTACTTTCATAAAAAAGAGAGCAAGCGTTAGTTGCCCATTTCACTCACAAAGGTAAGGCGCAATAAACGCAATTCGTCATCCGAATAATCAGATCCCAGTTCATTCTGTGCAGTATCAATGGAGTCGCTCTGCGAACTGCGGAAATAATCCATAGCATCCAGCTGTTTATCCTCATCCATGATATCGTTCAGATAGTACCTTATGTTCACTTTAGTTCCCGAACTGACAATGGCCTCGAGCTCATCCAGCAAGTCATTAAAGCTGATGCCTTTACTTGAGGCGATGGTATCCAAAGGGATTTTTTTGTCGATGTTCTGTATGATATAAATTTTATTTGCCGACTTATTGGCAACCGATTTAACAACAATTTCCATCGGCTTTTCAATCTCATTATCTTCTACATACTTCTGAATCATGCTGACAAATGGCTTGCCATAGCGATCGGCCTTACCCTTGCTCACTCCCTGAATTTTAGTCAACTCATCTATGGTGCAGGGATATTGGGTGGCCATATCAATCAGAGATGTTTCCTGAAAAATAACATAGGGAGGCAGGTTGTGTTGCTTGGCTACCTGTTTGGTTAAGTCCTGAAGCATTTTCATCAGCGCCGGATCGAGAGAAGTTGCGCTACCGCCACCGCCAAAGTCATCATCATCTTCCAGGTTTTCAAAGTCGCGATTTAAGGATAACTCCACCGAGTGGGGTTTCTTAAGGAATTTTTTACCCTCCTCAGTCAATGTGAGTACACCATAGTTTTCAATATCCTTACTGATAAAATTCATGAGTAAGGCCTGTCGGATAACGGCATTCCAGAAATGCGTATCGTGATTAGAGCCCTCACCATAAACATCCAGGTTATCGTGACCGTATATGCTTATCTGTTTATTTTTCGTGCCCAGCAGAATATCTACCACGTAGTTTAAAATAAAAGATTCCTTTAACTGCTTCACCGCCTGCAGGAGTAACGTAACGTACTCTTCCCCTTCGATTTTTTCTTTAGGGTTCAAACAATTATCGCAGTTGCCACAATTATTACCCGGCATCTCCTCACCAAAATAATGAAGTAAAAATTTTCTTCGGCAAACGGATGTTTCTGCATAAGCCTGTGTTTCCATCAGCAGATGTCCGCCCGACTCCCGCTCAAAACTCGACTTATCCTTCATAAATTTTTCGAGCTTATCGATATCTGCAGGATTGTAGTAGGTAACACAAAGCCCCTCCAGGCCATCGCGGCCAGCACGACCGGTTTCCTGATAATAATTTTCAAGACTCTTGGGAATGTTATAGTGTATTACAAAGCGTACATCAGGCTTGTCAATGCCCATCCCAAACGCAATGGTAGCAACTATAACATCTATGTCCTGCATCAGAAACTGATCTTGACGCTGAGCGCGTATAGCCCCCTCTAAACCCGCATGATAGGCCTCCGCCTTTATTCCGTTAACCTTAAGGGTTTCGGCTATTTCTTCGGTGCTTTTACGGCTCAATGAGTAAATGATGCCGCTTTTACCCTCGTGTTGTTTTATGAACTTGATAATTGATTTTAGGGTAGCTTCTTTTTTGGTTTTAGGCCGTACCTCATAATACAAATTAGGACGGTTGAAAGAAGCAACAAATACTTCTGGGCTATGTAAGCCAAGTGTTTTTATAATATCGCTCTGTACTTTGGGTGTAGCTGTTGCCGTTAGAGCAATTACCGGCACCTTTTGTTTCAGCGATTCTACCATTTGCTTGATTTTACGGTACTCCGGACGGAAATCGTGGCCCCATTCCGATATACAATGCGCCTCATCCACGGCAACAAAGGAAACTGTTATCTCACTCAAAAAATCAACGGTATCCTGTTTGGTGAGCGTCTCGGGAGCCACATAAAGCATTTTGGTTTTTCCCTCTCTGATATCACTCTTTACGGTTTTGGCCTGCGTTTTAGTCAGGGATGAATTCAAGAAATGGGCAACATGGTCTTTATCGCTGTATGACCGTATGGCGTCAACCTGATTTTTCATCAGAGCAATTAATGGAGAAATGATAATTGCCGTGCCGGGAAGCATAAGCGCCGGCAGTTGATAGCAAAGTGACTTTCCGCCACCGGTAGGCATAATTACAAAGGTGTCATTACCCGAAAGCAGGTTACTTATTACTTCGTGTTGCAGGCCCTTAAATTTATCAAAGCCAAAATGCTGTTTCAGCGAGTCGGTCAGATCTACTGATATGTTGCTGTCTGTTGTCTTTTTAGTGGTTGCCTTTTCTTTGCTTCCATTGGATTTTGTACCCTTTAATTCGCCCGCCACTTTTTTGGAAGCCGTTTTCTTCTTTGATGCTGTTTCAGCCATTTATGTAATCTTTTGTGTGTGTGGTGATGAAGATAATTATTTTTGTATAAATAACAATCATCATTTTATTATTCGTTAAACCCTCTCGTTTTTGAAAAAGGAGTCCAAAATTATTAAAACTGCTAAAGAAACAATCCGACTGCAGGCGCAATCCATCCAAGAATTAATATCGTTTGTCGATATCGGCTTCGAGAAGGTTGTTCAAGCACTTTTTTCCTGCAAAGGCCGGATCGTGGTAACCGGCATCGGGAAAAGCGCCATCATTGCTCAAAAAATTGTGGCCACCTTCAACTCAACCGGCACGCCGGCATTGTTCATGCACGCCGCCGATGCGGTACATGGCGATATGGGAATGATACAGCCAAATGATGTGGTTCTTTGCATTTCCAAAAGCGGCGAGAGTCCTGAGATAAAAGTTTTGGCACCGCTGATTAAACAACGTGGAAATAAACTCGTGGCGATTACCGGAAACATCTCGTCGTTTCTGGCCGGCCAAAGTGATTATATTTTGAATACTACCGTTAGAAAAGAGGCCTGCCCTAATAATCTGGCTCCTACTACAAGCACAACGGCACAGCTGGTAATTGGTGATGCCCTGGCATTGTGCCTACTTGAGCTCAGAGGTTTCAGTGCATCCGATTTTGCCAAATATCATCCCGGTGGCGCACTGGGCAAACAATTGTATTTGACTGTAGATGAACTGTACCTAAAAAATGAAATGCCTTTTGTTTATGCCGACACTCCACTGAAAGAAGTCATATTAGAAATAAGCAGTAAGCGGCTGGGTGCAACGGCCGTAATCAATACCAAAGGGCATCTGCTGGGCATTATTACCGATGGTGATTTACGACGCATGATGAATAAAACATTTGATATGAAAAAAACTACCGCAAAACAAATAATGACTGCAAACCCACGCCATCTGGAACTTGGCAAGCTTGCCGTTGAAGCCCTTACTATTATGCGAAGTAATAATATCACCCAATTACCTGTTGTAAAAAAGAACACTTACCTGGGCATGGTGCATATTCATAATCTGCTCGACGAAGGTATTGTTTAGGATACCCCCCAAGAACTCAGACTCGAAAAAATAACTATATAAAGTAACGTTTGTTATGGTGATCAAATGAAAAAAAATCAGGAACGCCTTTATGATTTTCTGGTCATAGGCTCCGGTATAGCCGGGCTAACCTTTGCGCTGAAAGCGGCGAAGCACGGTAGGGTATGTATTATTACCAAGAGCAATGAAGACGAGAGTAATACCAAATATGCCCAGGGGGGTGTGGCCGCAGTAGCCGATCTGAAAAAAGATTCGTACCGTAAGCATATCAAAGACACTCTCGACAGCGGCGATGGCCTTTGCCATAAAAACATTGTTGAGATTGTAGTTAAGGAAGGGCCCGACCGGGTACAGGAAGTCATAGACTGGGGAGCGCGATTCGATAAAAATCAACGAGGCGAATTTGATCTTGCTAAAGAAGGTGGGCACAGCGCGCACAGGGTATTGCATCACAAAGATGTAACCGGACTGGAAATAGAACGCGCCCTGCTGAAACAGATTCAAAAAAATGAAAACATAGATTTCTTTACGCACTACTTTGCCATTGACCTGATCACGCAGCACCACCTGGGAATTGATGTAACACGCCGCACCAAAAATATAGCCTGCTATGGTGTATACGCCTTAAACACCAGCCGAAATAGCGTTGACACCATTTTATCTAAAACAACCATATTAGCCACCGGAGGTGCAGGCCATGTATATCTCAACACAACAAATCCAACTATTGCTACCGGAGACGGAATCGCCATGGTCTATCGGGCTAAAGGAAAGGTGATGAATATGGAATTCATACAGTTTCATCCTACAGCCCTGTATAATCCCGGGGAGTACCCATCATTCCTGATTACCGAAGCTATACGCGGTTTTGGAGCTGTGTTGCGCGATATTAACGGTAAAGAGTTTATGCGTAAATACGATAAACGGGGTTCACAGGCTACACGCGATATTGTTGCACGGGCTATTGATAATGAAATGAAGATTTCCGGTTCGGATCACGTGTGGCTTGATTGCCGCCATCTGGACAAGAAAAAATTTATTGAACACTTTCCCAACATCTATGATAAATGTCTGAGCATAGGCATCGACATTTCAAAAAACATGATCCCTGTAGTGCCCGCCGCACATTATCTGTGCGGAGGCATCAAAACGGATGAACACGCACGAAGCAGTATTAAGAATCTTTATGCCTGTGGCGAATGTGCATGCACCGGTCTGCACGGAGCCAACCGACTGGCCTCCAACTCCTTGTTAGAGGCTATGGTTTTTTCGCATCGCGCATATCACGATGCGGTAAAGCAGATTAAAAAAATAATACTGCCCGATAATATACCTGCCTGGAATGCAGAAGGAACAATATCTCCCGAGGAGATGGTGCTGATTACATTTACCCGAAGCGAACTGCAATATATTATGAGCAACTACGTAGGAATCGTGCGATCAAATCTGCGATTACAGCGAGCCTGGAAACGTCTTGACTTGATTTACCGGGAAACGGAAGAGTTGTATCAACGCACGGTGGTATCTCCTCAACTTTGCGAACTGCGAAATCTCATTAACATAGCATACTTAATTGTGAAGTGTGCTATGCAACGCCATGAGAGTCGCGGACTCAATTATAATATGGACTATAAAAAGAAGGCGATCATAGCTCGGGATACTATCGTGTAGATTTTAGGTGTAGTGTTAATGATAAACCAAATCGATTGAATGATTTATCGCTGAAAACTATAGCGAAGTATTGTTATAAAATCAATACCGACTAACCTTTCTTAAACATAATCATCATTCCATCGCGTACCGGAATAATAACTTTATGCAAGCGTTTATCCTGATTTACTTTATGATTGAAATCAATAATTGCTTTTGTATCCTTATCCGGTTGAACATCCAGCACCTTGCCACTCCATAATACATTGTCAGCGATAATGAGGCCGCCGGGCCTCACCTTGTCTATAACTAAATCGAGATATAAGCTATAATTAATTTTATCTGCATCAATAAAAACCAAATCGAATAGGTCGTCGAGTTTAGGAATAATATCGGACGCTTTACCACACCATAGCTCAACTTTATCTTGTAGGCCGGCTTCGTCAACATAGGCCTGAACGCGATCAAGTAGCTCTATATTAATATCAATACTAATAAGCTTGCCATCATCAGTTAACCCTTCTGCAAGACATAAGGCGCTGTATCCTGTAAAGGTTCCCAATTCCAAAACACGGCGCGGACGAATCATGCGGCTGAACATTTTCAAGGCCTCCCCCTGAACCCGTCCGGATAACATCTGTGGCATCAATACATTCAGATACGTTTCACGATGAATCTTATTTAGTAAAGGTGTTTCTTCAGAGGTGTGCTGTTCAATATACTTTTCCAGTTCCGATGAAATCAGATGCATGGTAGTGTGATTTTAGGAAAACAATATTAGCTGAAGCCTTTTATACATCTTTGCAGTTCAATTGAAATTCCTTTGGAGAACAGCAACTTTGTTGATTATGTAAAAATCTTTTGTCGCAGCGGCGCCGGCGGTGCCGGCTCCGTCCATTTCCGGAGGGATAAGCTGACGGCAAAAGGCGGTCCTGACGGGGGCGATGGCGGCCGAGGCGGGCATATCATTCTGCGCGGAAACAGTCAACTATGGACCCTGCTGCACCTTAAATTTCGCAAACACGTATTTTCTCAGGATGGCGATGCCGGAAAAGGCGCAATGAAAACCGGTAAAAGCGGGGATGATGTCATTCTAGAGGTGCCACTTGGAACTGTTGCGCGCGATGCAAGCACCAGAGAAATACTGTTTGAAATTACCGAACACAAGCAACAACAAATATTAGTTAAAGGGGGGCGAGGCGGCCTTGGCAATGTACACTTTAAATCACCCACGAATCAGGTGCCGCAATATGCACAACCCGGAGAACCCTGCGAAGAAGGATGGAAAATACTTGAGTTAAAACTGCTTGCAGACGTTGGACTGGTTGGATTCCCAAATGCCGGAAAATCGACCTTACTATCGGCAATCAGTGCCGCCAAACCCGAAATAGCTAATTATGCCTTTACAACACTAACACCTAATCTGGGTATCGTTTCTTATCGCGATGATCAGTCGTTCGTTATGGCTGACTTACCCGGCATTATTGAGGGCGCCCACCTTGGTAAAGGTATAGGACATCGCTTTCTAAGACACATTGAACGCAACTCGGTTCTGCTCTTTCTGATTCCAATTGATGCGGACAACATAAAGAACGAATACAAAATTCTGCTCAACGAATTAAAGCAGTATAATCCTGAGCTACTTAACAAACCTCGCCTGCTGGCTATCAGTAAGTGCGACATGGCTGATGATGAATTAATGAAGCTTATCCGTAAAGAGTTGCCCCGCCAGGTACCTCACGTATTCATCTCTAGTGCCACAGGACTAAATATTCAAAAACTGAAAGATAAAATCTGGGAGATGATTAATGAGCCTCTACTGAACGATTAATCAATGAATACGCCTCATATCACTACCCGCGATTGGCTAATCTACAGCACGATATCCATCGTTTGGGGCACATCATTTATTCTAATAAAACAGGGGCTACTTTACTTCGATCCACTTACAGTTTCAGCATTGCGCATCAGTATATCCGGTTTGCTTCTTATGCCTTTTGCTTTAAAAGGCTTATACCGCTTGAGCAACAAACAAAAGATATTTGCTGTGCTGATGGGATTAACAGGAAGTGGCATCCCGTCGTTTCTTTATCCGCTTGCCCAACAACATATCGATAGCGGTGTGGCAGGCGTATTGAATTCACTGACGCCAATATTTATTGTAGTTAACGGCTTTATATTTTTTAATGTTCGGTACACCAGAATGCAGCTTAGCGGTATTGCGGCAGGTTTTATTGGCGCCGCTCTGCTCATCATCCTGCATCATAAACCAACAGAGAGCGATACAAATAATTATATCTATGGTCTGGTAATCGTTTCTGCTACTTTTTTGTATGGGTTAAGTAATCAGATTCTGGTACACTTTCTTAAAGGTCTTGATGCTATCGTGATTACATCGGTCGCATTCTTCTTTATGGGTATAATGGCGGCAGGGATTCTCACACAAACTGAATTTATTGCGGTGCTTAAACATAATCCTGATGCGTGGAGGGGGGTTCTGTATGTGACTTTACTTGCCGGGCTTGGTTCTGCTTTAGCTATGGTATTATATAATTATCTGGCCGCGCGAACAGGTGTTACATTTTCCGGCACCGTAACGTATGTGATGCCGGTGGTTGCGTTAATGTGGTCGGTAGTAGCTGGTGAATTTATCGGCATGCAACATATAGCCGCAATGCTCATTATATTGGTTGGAGTGTACTTAGTGCGCCGCGCCATTTAATGAAAGACCGATTCCAGCACGCTTAGGCTCTGTAATTTTCTCAGATCTGCATTATGCAGAGAATAATAATTCAACAATAGCTGTAATAACTCCTTGCGCTCCGCATAGGTGGTCATCGGACTCTTTTGTTGAAGCATCAGATAAAATTTTTCCGATAAAGGGGGCGTTATTGCATATTCAAGTCGTTGGGGTGTTGCACAAAAAACACCTTCACTTAAATCAAAATATGGTTGTGTGTTATTGTATGCTCCTTGTGGCGACAATCCGATATAATCGCTTAACTGAATTAAAAAGTCGATTGGATAAGCCGACAGATTATCGTCGGTTTGATCCAGCTGAATAAAAACCTGTTCGATATACCGGTAAAGGGCCTCTGACGACTCGTGCTCTTTAATTACCTTATGTAATACATCAATATAGAATAAGCCTACGGCACTTTTAAAAACATCAAAAGGTAAGCTACGATACAGATAATGATGTCTAAATTCTTTGATTCGCAACAAACTCTTGCCCTCCCGATAGTATAGGTCGAGCTCCAGTAGCATCATAGGTTGGAAAGCAGAGGCCTTCTGCTTCGATTTAGCACTTCGCACACCCGAAATAATAAAACTAAGCAGGCCAAATTCACGGGTATATATCGTGCTGATGACACTGGTTTCAGCATATTTAATGGTTCTGAAAACAATGCCGGTTGTCTTGTGCAGCATGAACGTATTGCGACCGGTTATTTAATAATGATAAACTTACCATTACAGGTATAGGTACCATCATTACTTGCCGCTGTTATGTAATATACACCAGAGGCCGCTTTTTGTCCGAGATAGGTTTTGCAGTCCCAGGAAAATGTGCCGCCATTGGAGCGCCCCTGATAAACCATTTCTCCGGAGGCATCCATAACCTTAACCGTGCAGTTATAGGGTAAATCGCGTACGGTTATTTGTCCATCGTATCCATGATTTACCGGATTAGGACTTACTGCCAGCTCACATTTGTCGGCAAAAACGGCTTCAGTTGCATCGCTTTGATACGCCAGCAATCCTTTGTCGGTACCGATATATACAATGCCGGTTTTATCGTCTACTGCAATATCAATGATAATGTTTGAAAACAAAGGACTGTTATCAACCGTAAATCGAGCTAACTCCTTGGTGCCATCTTCCGAGAGCAACCACACCCCATTTTCGGTACCTACCCATTTACGATTTCCCCCATCAACGGCAATCGACTTTACACGCTCGGCTTCGAGCAAGTAGCCGGGGATGCCATCGGCCCCCGTAACGATAATACGCTGGGCATCACAGCCCCCCTGTTCAAAAATATTCTGCGGGCAATATATAACTCCAATTCCCTTATCGGTGCCAATCCACAACTCATCATTTTTATCAAATACCAAACTGTTTACGGTTAAATCAGGCAAGGCGCCCTGACCAAATCCTCCATTGAGCAATTTCGACTGATCATCTGATGTGTTATCCAGATCGGTGCCGTAGTTATATACATACATACCCTGATAAATCAAACTCACCCATATCTGATTAAAGCGATCCGCAACCAGTTTTGTTGGATTGTTAGACGTAGAAATAGCGGAAACCGGAAATTTCTTCCAGGTACCATCCGGCTTGCGAACCACAAGCGGCTTATTTGTTGTGGGATTAGATGCCCATAGATTGCCCGACAGATCAACCGTTAATCCGGTGCAAGCATAATTGGTAAAAATAATATTACTGGATAAGGCCTCTTGTTTATATAGACTGATATTTTGTTCAGAGAACTCAACAATACCCCCATTCACATAGGATCCAAAATAGGTTTTGCCGGTTTGGGGTTGATGCGCAACCGCAAGGATATCCATTACAGTATCTCTGAGCAAGGGTATCGTGAGGCCATTGTAATTATTCCACTGATTATCGGAATAAACAAAAAAACCATCGCGGTTGTATGAAAAATTATAGTTGGCATCCATGCCTCCGGGCGCTAAAAACACCTTACCATCATAAGCCTGCATCTGCCATATATTTGACGATGCGGGGCCTGAAGGTGTAAAGCGCTGAGCATTGTTGTCTTTATATTTAAATAAGCCTTTGAAGAAATCAGCTATCCAGGTTATACCATTATTGGAGTCAACCTGCACATCGCTTGGATAACCATTAAATGCCGGGTTCACAATAGAGTCAATCGCGCCATCCTGAATGGTGATAATACGACCACCCTCATCATTGATATAACACGCATAAAGCTTATCCACCTGATATCGGAGGCGTGCTATGGAATAGCCGCTCATAAAATAAGTTAAATTCCAACTGTTATTCGTGTGAGTATAGATGCTGTCACCAAATGAGGCATACACTGTTCCATTTCCCGACTCAACATGATCACAAGCTTTAGCCGGCAGATTGACATCGGCGGCTTGTAGTTCCCAAACAGCAAAGTTGCCTAGTGCCGGACTGTTCAGGCTGGCACGCAACAAGCCGATATTGGTTGCGGCGTATATGAAGCCATCGTTGAGTATAACCCGATTTACCTTAACACTGGTGCCGGCAGGGCCAATGATATAGGTGTCTTTGATTTCAAGTTTAACCAAATCAAGCACCACAATCCCAAAACCGCAGGCCAGATAGGCCACGTTGGTGTCAATGGTAACCGAGTAAATGTTCTTATCGCCCGATATATTCTTTCTTTTGATATCCGGTATGTTATATACGCTGGCATCGTTGTATATGTCAACATTACTATTCGAATAACAGATAATGAGATTATTCCTTGTTTCATCATATCCAATGTCATTAAAACCGATATCGCTCAGGCCGGTGCATTTGCTGATCCGCACCATATCATCATCCGATTTATTGACATAAAACAAGGAGTTATCGCAGGCGGCATAAATCCTGGAGGCTGTTTGTGCAAGTACTTTTGGGTTAGAATAGGGCAAATGATCTACCCAGGTGCCAACAGGATATTGTTTTTGAGCGCTGGCACTGCCCGCTAACCCTATCAGCAGTATTGCATTAAATAATTGTCTGAAATCGATCACGGGCTAAAATTAGCTGAAATGTCCGATCAACTGTGGTCATATAGAGAATATTGGCAGGTACGATTCAATACTATACAGAACGGCACACAAGGATTATTGCAGGGGCTTTTTTACTTACTTTTGCAGGCTTAAAATTTTTCAGACAGATCACCCATGTCGGTTTACAAAGAATATAAACAACTGAATCAGCCGGCTATCGAACAGGAAATACTTAAATTCTGGAAAGACCACCACATCTTCCAGCGAAGTATTTCAGAGCGCGATGGAGCCGATGCTTTTATCTTTTATGAGGGGCCTCCATCGGCAAATGGGTTGCCCGGTATTCATCACGTTATGGCCCGTGCCATAAAAGATATTTTCTGTCGTTATCAAACGCTTAAAGGCAAACAGGTGCTACGTAAAGCAGGTTGGGACACTCATGGCCTACCGATTGAACTGGCCGTAGAAAAAACATTAGGCATCCGTAAGGACGATATAGGAAAGTCGATCAGCATTGAAGACTACAATAAAGCTTGTCGAAATGAAGTCATGAAATACACCGACAAGTGGGAAGAGCTAACCGAAAAGATGGGCTATTGGGTGGATATGAAAAACCCCTACATTACCTATGAAAACAAGTATATAGAAAGCGTTTGGTGGTTATTGAAACAATTACACGAAAAGGCGTTACTGTATAAGGGTTATACCGTTCAGCCATACTCACCCGCGGCCGGCACAGGTCTTAGTTCGCATGAATTAAATCAACCGGGTTGCTATAAGCCGGTTAAAGACACTAGTGTAGTTGCACAATTTCGCGTGATACCGGACAATACTTCTCGCGGTCTTTTTGGCGAAAATGAGATACATCTGCTCGCCTGGACTACTACCCCCTGGACCCTTCCGTCGAATACCGCATTGGCTGTTGGAAAAAATATTACCTATGTGCTGGTAAAAAGTTTCAATCCATATACATCAGCACCTGTTAACGTCATCATAGCCAAAGAGCTATGCGCCAAATATTTCCCCGAAAAAAATGCCACACTGCCTTTCGATGAATACCAAGCCGGCGATAAGAATATTCCATTTACCATACTGAAAACATACCTGGGCAATGAGCTTGAAGGGCTCCGCTACGAACAGCTATTACCCTACGCACAACCCCTTGATGGTGATGCGTTCCGCGTGGTGATCGGTGATTTTGTGTCTACCGAAGACGGAACGGGCATCGTACATATTGCGCCAAGTTTTGGTGCAGATGATTTTCGAACGGCCAAACAATACGGAATAGGTTCGCTCACCCTGGTTGACAAACAAGGGCGCTTCACCGAAGCTATGGGCGAACTGGCCGGAGAATATGTTAAAGAGGCTTACCTGTCGGACACGGAGAAAGAAGAAGCCATTAAAAAACAAGGTGGTGAAAAATATCTTTCAGCAGATGAACGCATTGCTATCAAACTAAAAAAAGAGAATAAAGCGTTCAAGGTTGAAAAATATGAACATAACTATCCTCATTGCTGGCGTACCGATAAGCCCATACTTTACTACCCGCTTGACTCCTGGTTTATTAAAACTACGGCGGCCAAGGATCGCATGGTGGAGCTCAACAAAACAATAAACTGGAAACCTGAATCTACCGGTACAGGCCGGTTTGGAAACTGGCTCGAAAATCTGCAAGATTGGAATCTCTCCAGGTCCCGATTTTGGGGCATTCCTCTACCCATTTGGCGAACCGAAGATGGCATCGAGGAAAAATGTATTGGCTCCTTAGATGAGCTGAAGCTCGAAATTGATAGAGCAAAAAAGGCCGGCATACATACATCAGATCGTATTGATGACCTGCATCGACCTTATGTAGATGACATCGTTCTGATAAGCCCCGGCGGCAAGCCGATGCGCCGTGAAACGGATTTGATCGACGTGTGGTTTGATTCAGGCGCAATGCCTTATGCGCAATTGCATTATCCTTTTGATACAAATGATCTAGTTGGAAAATTTCCTGCTGACTTTATAGCCGAGGGTGTAGATCAAACTCGCGGCTGGTTTTTTACCCTGCATGCTATCGCAACAATGTGTTTCGACTCGGTAGCCTACAAAACCGTTGTAAGCAATGGCCTAGTATTGGATAAAAATGGAAATAAAATGAGTAAACGGCTCGGTAATGCTGTTGATCCATTTGATACTATTGCCTTGCACAGCGCCGACGCCACACGATGGTACATGATTGCCAATGCCGCGCCCTGGGATAATCTGAAATTTGATGTGGACGGTATTCAGGAAGTGCGCCGCAAATTATTTGGAACACTATTTAACACCTACAATTTTTTTGCGCTCTATGCCAATGTAGATGGATTTATATCCGATGGGTCAAATGGAGTTCCCGTAGCTGAACGAAATGAAATGGATCGCTGGATTATTTCCAAATTGCAATCGCTTGTTGAGGATGTATCGGATTGTTATGACACCTATGAACCACATCGTGCCGCCAGAGCAATTGAACTTTTCGTTGATGAACATCTTAGCAACTGGTACATAAGGCTTTCACGCAGGCGTTTTTGGAAATCAGAAATGAATGCCGATAAACGGGCGGCATATGAAACCCTGTTTGAGTGCCTTTGGACTACAGCACAGCTAATGAGCCCGATAGCTCCATTCTTTAGCGAATGGCTCTATCAGAATATTACTGCCCCCATTCGCAATGCCGGTCAGGATAATAAATCAGGCATGGCTAAACATGACTCTATTCATCTCACCAAACTCCTGCACGCCAACAAGAGCAAGCAAGATAAAGAGTTGGAATTAAGGATGGATCTGGCGCAGACCATATCATCTTTATCACTTTCACTTCGCAAAAAGGCAAACATAAAAGTTCGTCAACCGCTCAATCGAATCTTAATCCCAATTCTTCAGGATGAATTTAAAAGCCGTATTGAGGCTGTAAGTGAGTTGATTAAAAGTGAGATTAACGTTAAACATATCGATTTCATTGGCGAAGACTCGGATATCGTTAAGAAAAAAGCAAAAGCAAATTTTAAAGTCTTAGGTGCTCGGCTCGGCAAGAAAATGAAAGAAGCCTCCCTGCAAATTGCCTCTTTTGACCACAAACAGATAAAGTTACTCGAGCAGAATGGGTCTATAAGTATAATCATTGACCATGAACCGATAGAAATACAGGTTTCTGATGTGGAGATTATTTCGGAAGATCTGGCCGGTTGGTCCGTAGCCTCTGAAAAAGGAATTACCGTTGCTCTTGATGTTACCGTAAGTAAAGAATTGGTTGAGGAAGGTATTGCCCGCGAGTTAATTAACCGCATTCAAAAGATTCGTAAAGAGCGCGATTATAATGTAACAGATCGAATCGCTGTGGAGTTGGAACCCAGAGACTTTTTATTTGATGCGGTAAATAACTATAAGGGGTATATTTGCAATGAAATTTTAGCCGATAGCCTTCAGTTTAGCCAACATCAGTCCGCTGATGCCGAAATTATAGATGTAAACGAAAACGAATTAAAAATCAAGGTCAATAAACGTTAACCTTAATCCATTTTTAAAGTATGGCAACTAAGAAAAAAGTCACAAAAAAAGTCGCGAAACCAATAAAAAAAGTAAGTGCGCCCACTAGAGCTAAAGCTAAACCGACTAAAAAGGCAACAGTAAAACCAACCAAAAAATCTGTCTTGAAATTGAAACCCACAAATAATAAAGCAACAAAAACAGTCTCTAAGCCTCAGGCTAAACCTGCGGTAAAGCCGTCAGCTAAGGCGGCTCTTCCTGCAAAAAAAGCTGCAAAGACAGCAAAAGCGCCAAAGAATAAAACCAAGAGTGAAGCCCCTGCTCGTAAATCAAAAAATACAGGACCTGAAACTGTGGCCAATGTGTCCTTCCGTAAGTCTGAAAGTTTTTCAAGCAGAGCCGCCGCCGCCGCCAAGCAAAATATCAAGCCAAACAATGATAACCGTACCCGGTACAGCGATAAAGAACTTAACGAATTCAGAGCATTAATTGATGAGAAACTTGCCGCCGCCCGGAACGAACTGAAATATTTACAGGACCAAATTAATCGCAAAGACGACAACGGCACAGATGATACCGAAAACAAGTTTGCCAATATGGAAGATGGTACTATGACCCAGGAGCGCGAATATCTCACTCAAATGGCTTCACGTCAGGTGCAGTACATAGAAAATCTGGAAAAAGCTTTGGTTCGTATTCAAAACAAAACATACGGTATTTGTCGTGTTACAGGAAAATTAATAGATAAGGAACGTCTTCGCATTGTGCCACATGCTACACTGAGCATGGAAGCCAAGATGATGCAGAAATAATTTATCGTGAAAAAAGCCTTTCTACTTCCTGCAGCGGTCATCACCGCTGTATTGCTTATTGACCAATTAGTCAAGTTTTGGGTAAAGCTTACATTTTTTTACACCGAACACCGGGAAATTACCCCTTGGTTTTATTTGTATTTTATTGAAAATGAGGGCATGGCATTTGGCTTAACCTGGGGTGGTTCTATGGGTAAATTGGCGCTCACCCTATTCAGGCTGGTAGCGAGTGGCTTCATCTTTTATTGGCTCTACCGATCTATAATAAACCAGGCACATAAGGGTCTGATTATATGCATCGCCCTTATTTTTGCCGGAGCCATTGGCAACATTATTGACTCGGTATTTTATGGAATAATCTTTTCCGCCAGCACTCCCGATTTATTGGCAACTCTTTTTCCCGATAATGGCGGTTATGCCCCTGTGCTCTATGGGCACGTTGTCGATATGTTTTATTTTCCTTTATGGGAAGGGTTTCTTCCCGATTGGCTCCCAATCTGGGGCGGCGATTACTTTATTTTTTTTCAGGCCATTTTTAATGTGGCTGATGCAAGCATCAGTATCGGCATAGCTGTACTCATTCTGTTTCAAAATATCTTCTTTAAAGAGCCTAAGAAAAAACAGGCCGTCATCGAATCCGGTGTTGACCATTCTGTTGATCAACCGTAAGTTAATTGCCAAAATTTCATTTGCCGATTCTCAACTAGGAATGGAATGCCTACTTTTTAAAAACAACATTACATTTACCCTCAATGAAAAAAGTAATTAAAAACTTCTTACGCAATAGAGGATACGAGATCAGACCAATAGACACCCACCAGGAACAAATTGATCTGGTAAACTATAATTGGTTAAGAAATAAAAACATCAACACGATTTTAGATATAGGCGCAAGCTTTGGCCAATATGCTACCAAAGCAAGAAAAATTTTCCCTGATGCGCACATTATTTCTTTTGAAGCGATTCCTGCATCGTTTGAAATTTTAAAGGAAAAACTCGGTAATAACAAATCACACTCATTCCATAACCTCGCACTGAGCAATTACCGTGGCGAAACCGTTTTTCGCATTTCCAGCAACAGTGGCTCAAGTTCACTGCTCGAAATGAACGATGTACACAAAACCAACTACCCGGAATCAAAAGACATTAGAGAAATTACTATCCCTTGCGATAAACTAGATAACGTTCTGCAAAACACACCACTGAATGAAAAGGTGTTAATGAAACTCGATGTACAGGGCGCTGAAAAACTGGTTCTTGAAGGTGCTGAAGAAACGCTGAAAAAAGTTGACATTATTTTCTCGGAAATCAACTTCACAGAATTATACAAAGGCAATGTGTCATTCTCCGAATTATCTAAATATTTATATGAACGGGGATTCGCAGTTATTGGCATAGAGAATGTTTCTCAGAGCCCGATAGACGGAAGTTTTCTTCAGGCCGATGCGTACTTTGAACGAATAAGAAAATAAGTATTAGGATCATTCCTCCGTTTTTCAATTAGCGTTTATTTCGCTCATATCAGAAATATACTTGGCATTGGATGACTAAGGTGAAATAAAAAATTGACTCAACCTATCTTTGTCAGATTCATGGAATTTCAACTGACCTCAGCTTATAAGCCAACTGGCGATCAACCAGAAGCTATACGTCAGTTAGTGGAAAGTCTTAACCACGACGAAAAACATCAGGTTCTTCTTGGCGTTACCGGATCGGGAAAAACATTTACCGTTGCCAATGTTATTGCCCGGGTTAACCGGCCCACGCTTGTGCTATCTCACAACAAGACCCTTGTTGCTCAACTCTACGGCGAACTCAAACAGTTCTTTCCCGAAAATGCCGTTGAATACTTTGTTTCCTATTACGACTACTATCAGCCCGAAGCATATCTACCTACTTCCGATGTATACATAGAAAAAGATTTGGCCATTAATGAAGAGGTGGAAAAGCTCAGGATGCGCACTACAACATCATTAATGTCGGGACGAAGAGATATCGTTGTTGTAGCGTCAGTATCGTGCATATATGGTATGGGGAATCCAACGGAGTACAACAATGGCATTGTTCGTATCAGCCGGGGACAAAAAATTTCGCGAAACTCGCTTTTACACCAACTGGTTCAAGGACTATACTCCCGATCCGAGGAAAGCAAGCGCGGGACATTCAGAGTAAAGGGCGACACCATTGATGTTTTTCTGCCATACGCCGACTATGCCTATCGGATCACATTTTTTGGTGATGATATTGAAGACATAGATAGCATCAATATTGATGATGGAAGAAAAATAGCCTCCGTTGAACATGCGGCTATATTTCCTGCCAACTTATATGTGGCCCCCAAAGAACAATTGAATAAGATCATTTATGAAATACAGGATGATCTCAACAAACAAACAGCGTATTTCAAAGAAATCGGCAAACACCTGGAAGCCGCCCGACTGAAAGAGCGTGTAACCTTTGACCTGGAAATGATGCGGGAACTTGGATACTGCAGTGGCATTGAAAATTATTCCCGATATCTGGACCGTCGTTTGCCCGGCGAACGACCTTTTTGTCTGCTGGACTATTTTCCAAATGATTATTTACTTGTCATCGACGAGAGTCACGTTTCTATTCCGCAGATTAGGGGAATGTTCGGTGGCGATCGTTCACGTAAACAAAATCTGGTTGAATATGGCTTCAGACTGCCATCTGCCTTGGACAACAGGCCCTTAAACTTCAACGAGTTTGAGATGCTTACCAATCAGGTGATTTATGTGAGTGCTACGCCCGGCGACTATGAAATGGATAAAGCCGGCGGCGTTTTCGTTGAACAGGTTGTGCGGCCAACTGGCCTACTGGATCCTCCAATCGAAGTGCGCCCCTGCATAAATCAGGTTGATGATTTGATGGATGAAATTGATGAAACCATTAAGCATGGACATCGGGTTCTTGTTACAACACTAACAAAACGAATGGCAGAGGAACTAAGCAAATATTTAGCAAGACTCAATATAAAGGCTCGATATATTCATTCCGAGGTTGAGACCCTGGAACGCGTGGAGATACTCAGAGATCTTCGTCTTGGCGTTTTTGATGTCTTAATTGGTGTAAACTTGTTGCGTGAAGGATTAGATCTGCCCGAAGTTGCCCTTGTAGCAATTATGGATGCCGACAAGGAAGGCTTTTTGCGCAATACCCGTTCGCTTACTCAAACTGCAGGAAGAGCCGCGCGCAATGTCAATGGTCGCGTTATCATGTATGCCGATAAGGTTACTGATTCTATGCAGCGCACCATTGACGAAACTAATCGCAGACGTGAAAAACAAGTTGCCTACAACATTGAACACCACATCACGCCGCAGACAGTTGGCACTTCAAGAGATAAAATTCTTAAACAGGCTTCGGTGCTTCAGATGAAATCCGAAAACGTCTATATAGAACCTGATACAAATGCTATGGTGGCGGACCCGGTTGTCGAGTATATGAATAAAGCACAATTAGAAAAGGCCATTAGCAATGCAAGGCGTAATATGGAAAAGGCTGCAAAAGACCTGATGTTTCCTGAGGCAGCTCGTTATAGAGATGAAATGTTTGCACTGCAACACAAGCTCGAAGAAAAATTTGGCAAATAAGTTATGGGTTGCATTTTAGGTAATCACAGTAACAAATTCGTTCACGGCCCGAACTGTTTATGAATAAATCAAATAACAACGATTTTTTTGAACAGGTCTATGCCATCGTTCGATTGATTCCAAAAGGTCGAATTACTTCATACGGCGCTATTGCACGGGCTCTTGGTAGCGCTAAATCATCGCGCATGGTTGGTTATGCTATGAATGCTTCACACCTGGCGCAACCCCATGTGCCGGCACAACGTGTGGTAAACCGAAAGGGAATGCTCACCGGCAAACATCATTTTGGCTCACCTGATGCCATGCAAAAGCTGCTCGAAGCAGATGGAGTAAAAGTAAAAGATGATTGTGTGGTGGATTTTGAAAAACTGTTTTGGGATCCGATGAAGGAGATCGGATAAGTAATGAGTCTTTATGGCAATGGGCTGGTGCTTGCTTTATAGTTTATTTAATTTTGTTTGATTGAGCTCATTAATAGCATTTAAGATTCTTATTCCGGTTTGCCTTATAGCGGGCATTATCAGTTTTCATCTGCTCACCATAAGAGACGGGCAACCCTGGGGCGATGACTTCAGTATGTATCTGCAACATGCCCGTAATCTGGCGGAATGTAAGCAGTATGGAGATCCACAATTTATATTTAATCCGAATACTCCGGTATATGCCCCTCGCCAGTATCCCATTGGCTATCCGCTTACCATACTTCCCCTCTACGCTCTTTTTGGTATTGATTTTTACCCATACAAAGTATTTAATATTTTTTTGTTGGGAATAGCGCTTGGGCTCGTTTATTACTGGCTCATTTCCAACAAGCGCCTGGAATGGTGGCTCGCCTTACTCGTTATTTCTATGATTGGGTTGAACCCATTTTACTGGGACTACAAAGACAATATCCTTTCCGACTATTTATTCTTTTGTTGGTTAATGATCTGCTTTATTGTTTTGGAAAAATATGTGAAGTCGGACATCAAAGTGCTGACGGCTATTACCTTGGGCGCTCTGATCTATTGGACTTGTTGTGTGCGAACGCTAGGCATATGTCTTTTGCCTGCTTTATGGAGCTGGAGTTTAATTGAATATCGTAGAATAGGCATTCGACCTTTACTACTGATTGCCGGTGGTTTTATATCTGGCCTCTGTTTAGAAAAATTGTTTTTGGGATTCGATAATAGTTTCTTGGACATGGTCAACCTCTATTATGGATGGATGAACTGGCGATTAATTTTGGCTACTGTGTCAAAACAAGCGTATAACTATTTTCACTGCATTGCTGAGTTTTGGGGCGAAATAGGCCCTTATGCCGATACCGCCCGCTTAATGGGGTTGATGACTTGCCTGCTCTTATTTGCGGGTTATTGTTTTGTGATTCGCCACAAGATTACGATTGTTGAATTGTACTTCGCCTGCTATGTAATCATATTAATCGCTTTTCCGGGGTATCAGGGGTTCAGGTATTTGATCCCATTTATGCCTTTCGGTATTTATTATGTTTTAGTATTAATTCAAAAACTAAATAGCCGATTGTTAAAAGCAGGCATATTGTTTATCCTGATTTTTATTGTTGCATTCTTATATATAGTTCAGTATAAACAAGCAAACTTCAAGACTATAGTTTACGGTATTCAGGAACCAAAAAATCAGGAGTTATTTGCATATATCCGTAGCAGTTCTTCTGAAGATGCTATCTTCATGTGCGAAAAGCCAAGGGCTATTCATTTGTATACCGGTAGAATAGGGATGGTGCCCCATTGGGTAGATAAACCTCAGGAGCTACTTGACTTTTGCCGCAACCAAGGGGTAAGCCATGTTATTCCAAGCGGTAATTTGCTAATAGATCTGGTTCATAAACTGCCCGATCATTTTGAAATGGTCTTTAATAACGAACAGAACAGCGTGTACAAAATCAGGTATTAATTCCAAGAAATTAAGATGATGTCTGATTCATCTATCCGGCACGCTAAATCAATCAACACCATATAATGTTAAAAGAAATATGTGGTGCGTGTTAAAAGAATGAGTGCGCTGTTCTACATTTGTTCTAACGAAATCCTATGGGAAACGCCAATCAATCGTTTATCAGTGCCTCGGAGCAAACATCGAAGGATGTGGAATTACAGCGTAAGTTGAAATTCAACATAACCAAGTATGCACAAACCGTTGAAAAAGGAGTTAAGCAGTTTTCTGATATGGAAACTGCCAGCCAGCGTGCTAAAAACATCAAGTGGAAAACCATTGAAAGCCTTGAGAAATACCTGCTCGACTTTGAAGCTAATTTCTCTCGCCGAGGCGGAAAAGTGATTTGGGCGGAGACCGCTGATGAGGCGCTGCGGGAAATAGAAACCATAGTACGAAAAGCTAACGCTACATCTGTGGTTAAGTCAAAGTCGATGACTACCGAAGAAGTCCATTTAAATCAGTTTCTCGAAAAGTTGGGAATTGAAGTGGTGGAAACGGACTTAGGCGAGTACATTCAGCAGCTTGATGGCGAGCCGCCATTTCACATTGTTACACCGGCTATGCATAAGAGCAAGGAAGATGTGGCGCGTGTGTTTCATGAAAAGTTGGGCACACCGTTAAACCTCACCCCACAGGAAATGACCATGGTGGCACGAAAAAATCTGCGCGAAAAATATTTACGTGCCCAAGTGGGCATAACAGGCGGCAACTTTCTATTGGCAGACCCCGGCGCTATTGTAGTAACAGAGAATGAAGGCAATGCCCGCCTCTCCATAACGTTTCCAAAAATTCATATTGCAATCGTTGGCATAGAAAAAATACTACCCTCAATAAATGATTTGCAATTATTCCTGCCCCTATTGGCTACTCACGGCACCGGACAAAATATTACGGTATACAACTCAATCATCACGGGCCCAAGACAAGAAAATGAACCAGATGGCCCTGAAGAGATGTATGTCATATTATTAGATAATGGCAGAACAAATCTGCTTGCTGAAACCGAACAACGTGAGGCGTTGTACTGTATTCGCTGTGGCGCCTGTCTGAATGCCTGTCCTATTTATAAAAGCATAGGTGGCTTTTCATATCAAACCACATACACCGGCCCCATTGGCTCGGTAATTACTCCACACTTTAAGGGGATGGAGCAGTTTAAGCACCTTAGTAATGCCTCTTCGCTTTGTGGCAACTGTACCGAAGTATGTCCTATGCGAATCAACCTGCACAACTTATTGGTCATAAACAGAAAGGATGCAGTGAAGGATGGCCACTATAAGCGCACCGAGAAAATGGGTTGGCAGGTATGGAAAATGGCCATGATGAATCGTTCGCTTATGAATAAGGGCGGAAGCGGTATTAAAAATTTTATGCTAAGCAATCTATTTAAAAATTCCTGGGGCAGAAGTCGCAGTCTTCCTGTAGTAGCAAAAAAATCGTTTCATCAGCTTTGGAAGGAGAAATACTCCGGCTATGAATAATTTTCGCTGATATCTGCGTTTGCCAAAAAAAATTACTTTTTTTTAGCAATGAATTAAACAAATTGCTATGTGTATGGTTATATCTGTCAAAATAACCTATCATGCAAAAAACAATTTTTACATTCTTGGCCCTGTGCCTTATCGGTGCACACAGCCTCAAAGCACAAACAGCTGTTGATTCAGCATCTATCCAAATTATCCACAATGCCGCTGATCCTGCAGCAGCATCCGTTGATATTTATCTCAACGGCACATTATTACTAGACAACTTTGCCTTCCGTGCAGCTACTCCATTTGTTTCACTTCCGGCAGGGGTCGATCACAGCATTGCCGTAGCACCACCATCATCTGCTTCTGTAAATGAGGCCTTAGCAACATTTACTATTAATTTGGCACCAAACAGCAAGAATATTGCAGTTGCCAATGGCGTTTTGGCGCCGTCAGGCTTCGCCGCGAATCCGGATTCTGAGAATACGGCATTTACTATTTGGCTAAATACAACTGGACAAACTTCAGCAATTAACCCAAGTAAAGTAGATGTTAAAGTAGTACACGGTTCTACCGATGCGCCAACGGTTGACGTACTTGTTGAGGGTGTAACTACTCCCATTGTAGACAACGCTAAGTACGGAGATATCACAAACTATATCGAAGTTGATCCACTCACCTACACACTGGTTGTGACTCCCGGTAATGATAACAATACTGTTGTAAAAAAATACACTGCGCCACTCACAACCGCTCAAGGCGCGGCAGTTGTTGTGTTTGCTAGCGGATTCCTTACACCGTCTGCTAATCAAAATGGCCCTGCCTTTGGTCTATTTGCTTGTTTACCTAATGGTACTGTAATTGAATTACCTGAAGTGGCCGCAACAGCTGACTCGGCTTCAATTCAAATCATTCATAATGCCGCTGATCCACTTGCGGCCAGCGTTGATATTTATCTCAACGGCGCATTATTACTAGACAACTTTGCTTTCCGCTCAGCTACTCCTTTCGTTACACTTGAAGCCGGTGTAGACCACAGCATTGCTGTTGCTCCATCAACTTCTACATCTGTATCTGATGCTTTGGCAACATTCCCCATTAACTTGGCGCCAAACAGTAAGAACGTTGCTATTGCTAATGGTGTAGTTATGCCGATGAGCTTTGCTAACAACCCAGATGGAGAGAGCACCGCTTTCACCATTTGGCTTGATACAAATGCACAAACAGCCGCAACCAATGCAACTAAAGTAGATGTTAAAGTAGTACACGGTTCTACCGATGCACCAACAGTTGATGTACTTGTGCAAGGTGTTACAACACCAATTGTTAATGACGCAAAATATGGCGATATCACCCCGTATATCGAAGTTGACCCGGTTACTTACACTTTAGTTATTACTCCGGGCAACGATAATAACACAGTTGTTAAAAAATACAGTGCTCCCTTAACAACCGCTCAAGGTGCGGCGGCTGTTGTATTTGCAAGTGGATTTCTTACACCATCTGCCAATCAGAATGGACCTGCTTTCGGTCTGTATGCTTGTTTACCTAACGGAACAGTTATCGCGCTGCCTGATGTAACCACAGTATCAGCTAACAGCCCTTCATTGGCTAATGTTAATGTTTATCCTAATCCTGCTACTGAGTTTGTTGCCATCAACAACCAAAGCAATGATATGTTAACTGCACAATTATTTGATCTTTCCGGTAAACTTATTTCCGATTTAGGTGTCATAGATGGTAATATGTACAGAACATTTTCACTGGATAATATCACAAACGGTATCTATCAGGTTAGAGTGACTAACGGTAAAACAGTAAACAGCTACAAGTTGGCTGTATCAAAATAATCCCTAAAAAGGGTTTGGGTGAGTAAGACCCCCGGATGTTGAAAGACTTCGGGGGTTTTTTATTTTTAGAAGGTCAGTAAACTGATATAAAGTTTCCTGAGAAATGTTGCTATAATTCGTTGCATAGTTATGGGCATATAGTTAAAAATTATTGACGCCATCGAATTGGTATTTATTCTATTAACGAATCACCTTGAAAAAAAGTGAGTGTTAGTTTGTCACTGAATTGTAAAAACCAAATCCATAGTACCGTAAACATAATAAAACCGAGTCCCACCGGTTGAATGGGTTATGAACAAGATTTAATGCATAGTGATATATTCGCTACATGAATGTAAATGATATCATTACTTATCTCAATTTGAAACCACACCCCGAAGGAGGATACTACAGAGAAACGTATCGCTCTGAAAATGAAGCCATTTTTAACGACAACTGTTTTCAAAATGCTTCCAGAACCTATTATACCGGCATATACTTCTTACTAGTTGATCAATATTTCTCTTCCTGGCATCGAATTAAGTCAGATGAAATGTGGCATTATTATTTTGGAACGGCACCTTTATTGGTTCATGAGATCGATCATAACAATAACTATAAGGTAACGGAGTTAAATAATACCCTGCCCCTTTGTAATCCGCAGTATATGGTTAAGGCGGGCAACTGGTTTGCATCTGAAATAAAAAACCAAAGCGGCTTTGCCCTCGTTGGTTGTACAGTAAGCCCCGGATTTGACTTCAAAGATTTTGAACTGGCCCAAGAGCCCTTTTGGACTAATGTGCCCAATAAACATCACCGTGATATAGCGCGATTATTAAGAAAGAGAAACGACTAGGCAAGAGTCAAATCCATCTGCCGACTCAGCAGTTCAAACACTTCCTGAATGCTTCCTTCTCCATTTAATGATATGAATTTATCTTGTAGGGTATAATAGCCCTGTAGTGGAGCAGTCTGATTGTAATATACCTCGAGTCGTTTGCGAACGGTTGACTCAGTGGAGTCATCAACTCGGCCACTGGTAAGGCCGCGCTGCATAATGCGCTGAATCAATAATTCGTCTTTAACCTCAAGCGACAACACCTTAGTTACCGGAGTGTTGCGCTTTGCCATAATATCATCCAGTGCTTCCGCCTGAGGAATGGTTCTTGGAAAGCCATCGAAAATTATTCCTTTGTGCAATCCGGCCCTGTAGTTACTGTCTACAAAGCCAACCAACATATTTATGGTTACCTCATCAGGCACCAACTTGCCCTCATCCATATATCGCTTGGCTTCCATCCCCAATACTGTTTTATTGCCAATCTCGCTTCGGAAAATATCGCCTGTAGAAATATGAAGCAAGGCATATTTTTCCTTAAGCATGACTGCCTGAGTACCCTTTCCACTGCCAGGAGGACCAAACAAAATAATATTTATCATAGCTAGTAACCGCATTCAAAAATATAAAACCGATTGAGGATTTGAAATCTTTAGGCTAGTATTTTTGATAATATTATTCCATAGGCCTAAATGATTGAAATTGGTATATAAGCGGTGTTTGAATGATTCGGGCGAAAAAGGAAGGCTGAAGTATTTTTTTAACATTTGTTCAGTAATTCCGAAAATGGTATAGTAAATTTGATTTGGTGAAGTATGTATTCATTCTACTGATAGGACTCTTTTCAACCTCGGTTTGGGCTCAAACGAAGGCCGATACATTGATACAAAGTGGAACATATGCAATCCCGGTATACAACTTCGATGGGTTACAACCTCTTTTACAAACAAACAGCGATTCAGTATTTGTTATTAATCTTTGGGCAACCTGGTGTGTTCCCTGCGTTGAAGAATTACCCGAGTTTATCCGATTCGAACAGGATTATCTGAATACGAAAGTAAAACTGATTTTGGTTAGCCTGGATATGCAATCAAAAATTACTTATGCATTAATACCTTTCCTTCAGAGCCGTAAAATAACCACAAAGACCGTCGTGCTCAGCGACCCCGATATGAATCGATGGATTCCCCTGATGGACAAAAACTGGGAAGGAACCATTCCTGCTACCCTAATCTATTCCAAAAACAAAAGACAGTTTTATCCTCATCCGTTTACCTATGAGGAACTGGTATCAGAAGTTAAAAATTTTCTTAATTAATAATTAAACAGAACTATGAAAAAACTAACCCTTCTTTTTGCTCTATTGTGTTTCTTCACCATTATTAAAGCACAAAACACGACCCCAACCGGATATCAGGTAGGTGATTACATTGAAGATTTTTCACTTAAAAATGTTGATGGTCGACTTGTATCTTTATCAACATTCCCCGAGTCGTTTGGATTTATCATCATTTTCACTTGTAATCACTGTCCTTACTCCATAGCCTATGAGGACCGTATAATAGCACTAAATAATAAATATAATTCTTTAGGCTATCCTGTAATTGCAATAAACCCAAATGATCCTCAGGTGCAACCGGGCGACAGTTATGAAAAAATGCAGGAGCGTCATAAAGAGAAAGCATTCAACTTTCCATACCTCTTTGATGATGGCCAAAAAGTGTTTCCAAAATTCGGCGCACAGCGCACACCACACGTTTATGTAGTTCGTCGCAACCCTAAGGGCATGGTGGTAGAATATATTGGAGCTATTGATGATAACTATGAAGATGCGAGTGCTGTAAAGAAGAGATATGTTGAAAATGCTGTTGATGCCCTAATTGCAGGAAATAAAGTTGAGGTTAACTATACCAAAGCGATTGGCTGTTCTATCAAAGTTAAGAAATAGCCCTTATCAGCATTCATCATAAACTAAAGCCGGCCACTGCCGGCTTTTTTATTTTCAATGCGAATGTGATCATTCATTTATTTTAGCAATCGGATTAAACAAAAATCACACAGATCATGTACAAGAATCTTTTGGTTGAACATAATAACGGAGTGGCAACCATAACGCTGAATCGCCCCGATGTATTTAATGCATTCAATGATGAGATGAGTTTTGAAATGCAGGATGCGCTCAAACAAGTTGATAAGGATGTAAGTGTTCGGGTTATTGTCATAACCGGATCGGGCAAAGCATTTTGTAGCGGTCAGGATTTAAAGGCGGCGGCCGCCGCCGGGAATCGCAGTTTTATGGAATCCCTTCATAAGCGCTATAATCCCATCATACGCACCATGCGAAATATGCCGAAGCCAATTATTTGTAAGCTTAATGGTGTGGCCGCCGGTGCGGGCTGCTCACTTGCACTTGCCTGCGACTTAATCATTGCATCGGAGCAAGCCTCTTTAATAGAGGTTTTTATAAATGTAGGCCTGGTGCTCGATTCCGGCTCATCCTACTTTCTGCCGCGACTGGTTGGCTCCAATAAAGCGTTCGAATGGGCAACAATGGGAAGCAAAATAACGGCACAAGAGGCCGCGCACTATGGTATCGTAAATAAAGTTGTCAAACACGATGAACTTGATGAAACCCTGAATCAAATAGCCGGCTATTATGCCACCGCACCTACAAAAGCAATAGGTCTTATGAAGAAAATGCTGAATCGGTCAACATATTCCGACCTTGAAACGATGCTTGATTATGAAGCATATTGTCAGGAAATAGCGGGAAATAGCGCTGATAATAAAGAAGGCGTGCAGGCGTTTCTGGAAAAACGTAAACCTAATTTCAAAGGTGCCTAAGTTGATCCGCTATTGTTTAGTTTGCATTGGTTTGGCACTCTTTTTCTTAAGCGCTTGCCAGAGTAATAAACCGGATACCGCGAGTATCGACGTACAACTTCGATTTGATCGCTTTGAACAGGACTTGTTTCGGGCAGATACGTTAAACTACGACGACTATGTTCACAAGCTGGAAGACAAGTATCAGGATTTTCTCCCACTGTATCTCCGTGAAATTATTGGAATTATTGATGCCAATGACTCAACAATATCTAAAGACACCCTGCTTCGTTTCCTTCAACATCCTGATGTATTAGGGTTGTTTGATACTGTTCAACTTAAGTATGCCGATTTAGCCTGGTTGCATCAAGATTTAACAGACGCCTTCAAATATGCGCTATATTATTTTCGCGACTTACCAAGTCCAAGAGTAATTACCTATATCGGCGGTCCTCCATTTTGTTTTAACATCGACACAGAATTTCTGGCCATAGGACTTGATGGGTATTTGGGCTCTTCATTTAGTTTTTATCGGTACTTCCCCGATTATTTTCCTCAATATAAAATACGCAAGTTCGACAAACCTTATATTGTACCCAACGCCATCAATGTATGGCTAACCGGCAATTTTGAATACACCAAAAAGGGCGGTAATCTGCTCGACGTTATGGTTTATAATGGTAAGGTATTATATGCGATGAAGAAGTTATTACCGGACACTCCGGATTCATTAATCTTTGGATATAGTGAAAAAACGCTTACCTGGCTTGAATTGAATGAAGCAGAGATATGGAAATATTTTATTAAAAATAAACTTCTTTATGAAAATGATCCTTTGGTTTTTAGCAAATATGTTAATGAGGCCCCCACAACAAGCGGTATGCCCGAGGAGGCGCCCGGCAATATCGGATCCTGGCTGGGGTATCGTATTGTAGAACGATATGGTGCCAAAAAGGATAAAGTAACCCTTTTAGACCTGATGAATAACAACGACGCTCAACAAGTACTTACAGATTCGAAATATAAACCCTAGGCTTTTTTAGCTGTAGAGAACCGTAAATACAACATTACGGTCAACAAAAGTATTGCAGTGGCCTGATGAAGTACGCCCCATAATGCAGGTATGTGCCCCAGTGAACTGATGACCGTGATGATACCGAGTAGCACTTGCACAAGGACAAGAATAGGAACGGCCTGTAACCAATTACGTAACTCAGAAATAATATGGTTGCGATAATGAAACCAGAAGGCAATAAAAGCAATTAGCAGTATATATGCTAAGCCTCGGTGAATAAAATGAATGAGCGCTTTATTTTCAAACAGATTTAACCACGCCGGTGTATAGGTATTCATGGCTGAAGGAATCCACTCGCTTCCAATTGTTGGCCATGTTGGATAAAATAGGGCGGCCTTATGGCCTGCCATTAATGCTCCATAAAAAATCTGAAGTGTTAGTAAGCCAATGAGAAGATTTAATTGTGGAATAAATCGCACGCCGGGCGATGATAGCTTTATGCGCTTATAGCTCGATACAATTTGCAACAAATAAGCATAAACGAATAATGCCATCATTAAATGAAAACTTAAGTTAAGCGGATTAACCCAAGGGTTATCTTTCAATCCGCTTTTAACCATAATCCATCCAATAAGTCCTTGTGCGCCCCCTAGTATGAACAAAAGGGACAGATGAACGATCAACTTATTATTTAACCATTTTTTATAAATAAAATAGATAAAGGGTATTATGAAAACCAGCGCAAACAAGCGAGCCCAAAGGCGATGGATATATTCCCACCAAAAAATAGTTTTGAATCCGGATAGGTTCATTTCCGTATTCATGATTTTGTACTGAGGAAACTGTTTATACTTATCAAATAATACCAGCCAATCGTTCTCCTGAATTGGGGGAAAACTACCCATAATAACATCCCATTCTGTTATACTTAGCCCTGATCCGGTTAGCCTCGTTATACCACCGATAATAATTTGAAAGAAAATCATTATTAATCCGAGTATTAACCACCGGCGTATGAGTTGATGAGGTATTTCTGAATGCATCTTTAGCAAAAGTATCTAAGTAAATCTGTGGCCCTGACAAATTACTCAACAGATTAATGACGATTTAGTTAATAAAAAAAGGCCCCGATTACCCGGAGCCTTTCACTACTAAACATTGAACTATTTCAAAAAATCTATTCTTTATTTTCTCCTGCAGGTGGAGCTGTTAAATTGTTCATCAACTTATTTTTTATTTTCTTTTCTATCTCTTCAGACATCTCAAGATTATCCGACAAGAGTTGTTTCACGGCGTCTCTGCCCTGACCTAACTTTGCCCCTTCGTAGCTAAACCAGGAACCGCTCTTTTGGATGATTTCATGTTCCACTGCCAAATCAATAATCTCCCCAACTTTAGATATTCCTTCGCCATACATAATATCAAACTCTGCTATACGGAAAGGTGGAGCTACTTTATTTTTAACCACCTTTACCTTCACGCGATTACCCATAATATCATCGCCTTCTTTAATTTGTCCGGTGCGTCGAATGTCTAAACGAACCGAAGAATAAAACTTAAGCGCATTACCGCCGGTTGTTGTTTCAGGATTGCCAAACATAACCCCAATCTTTTCACGAAGCTGATTGATAAAAATGCAACAGCAATTTGTTTTATTGATTGTTCCGGTGAGTTTACGAAGTGCCTGACTCATCAATCGTGCCTGAAGACCCATCTTACTGTCGCCCATCTCACCTTCAATTTCTCCTTTAGGTACTAAAGCCGCCACAGAGTCAATAACGATGATATCAATTGCACCGGAGCGAATTAGATTATCAGCAATTTCCAGGGCTTGCTCACCATTGTCCGGTTGCGATATCAGAAGATTTTCAACATCAACGCCCAGCTTTTGAGCATATAATTTATCAAATGCGTGTTCCGCATCAATGAATGCCGCTATTCCGCCTTTCTTTTGCGCCTCTGCAATAGCGTGTATGGCCAAAGTGGTTTTTCCCGAAGATTCCGGGCCATAGATTTCAATAATGCGTCCTTTGGGAAATCCGCCAATACCAAGGGCAAGATCAAGACCTAGTGAACCTGTGCTTATCGCCTCAAGAGGTTCAATGGCACTATCACCAAGCTTCATTATAGTGCCTTTGCCAAATTGTTTATCTATTTTTTCTATGGTTAACTTGAGTGCTTTTAGCTTCTCGGTTTGATAGTTAGGCATAAGATGTTTATTTTAAATGTTAAGAATGAATTTTATGAATTAAATGTCCGCTTTTTTTTGAAATGCGTCAGCAAACATAAGAATTTATTTTGCTAATTATTTTAGTTTTTAAATTTATTTCTCTAAACCCAAAAAACGAACGCTGTTAACCTTTGGTTTTACGAACGCTTGGTTTTGCAGCTGCCCTCTTTTGCTCATACTCATAGTACCTGCACCACTCCCTGATTCCGCACTCCCAGCATTTAGGATTACGTGCCAGGCAAACATATCGACCATGCAAAATGAGCCAGTGATGCGCCAGAGGAATGAGCTCTTCGGGTATATGTTTAATCAATTGCTGCTCGGTTTGCAGGGGCGTTTTTGCGCCGCGAGTTAAACCCAGGCGCGCAGACACGCGAAAAACATGTGTGTCCACCGCCATCTTGGGTTGATTAAAAATGCAGGATGCAATAACATTAGCTGTTTTGCGGCCAACACCGGGCAACTTTTGCAGTTGCTCCACATCGGCCGGAACTGTGCTATTAAAATCGCGCACCAGCATTTGCGCCATGCCAATCAGGTGTTTGGTTTTATTGTTAGGATAGCTGATAGATTTTATCAGTGGAAACAACTCATCAAATGTGGCCTCAGCCATTGCTTCCGGAGTAGGATACTTATTAAATATAGCCGGCGTAGTCATATTCACCCGCTTATCCGTACATTGTGCCGAAAGTATAACAGCAACTAATAACTGAAACGGATTTTCATATTGCAGTTCCGTTTCGGCCTGTGGTTTATACTCCAGAAAATATTGGAGAATATTTCTAAATCGTTCTGCGGTTGTCATTAGTGGTGAAAAATAATGACCTTTTTATGGTTTAATGATGTACCGCGCTATGACACTTCAATAATTATTCAAAACAGAAACTTATATACCTTCATTAAAAGTGTTCGGCGTTGATATTTTGTTAATATCTTTTTTTCAAATAGTCTTGCACACTATGATATATATATATTGACAACACAAAACAAATTATTATGAAAAATAAAATCATTTTTTTATTCGTATTTCTAAGTTTGGTTCTATCTGCTTGTAAAAAAGAGTTTCTAAAACCCACAGACTTATGCGACTGTTTTACCATTACTCAAAAATCATTTCGCGATATCATAGCAGTTGATTCGCGCTATAACACTGTAGAAAATGAAAAATTTGTCGAATTAATTGACCTTTACTTAAATGATCTAAATGCAAGCCAAGCACTTGCAAAAAAAGTAAAATCAACGGCTGATAAAGACCATGAATATGTTCATTCGGTGCTGAATACCGGAAAACGTAATACTGAGGACACGGTTGTTATTTATGTTCCCAATTTTGATCATGCCAATTTTGAAAAGAATCCGGTATATGCCATATCTGAAATTTTAGACGATTCAATCAGCGGGGGTGAGGACCGTATTTGGGGAGCATACATTGACGAGGATGAAGAAAATGAGATAAAGTATATCATTCTTGACGAAGAACATGCCATGAATACAAGTCGTCCGGTTTTCATCTTTGATACCCGTTTTATATCAACTACCATTATTTTGCCCGAAAATGGTAATCCTATTGAAGGCGCTCAGGCACAAGCTGCTACAGGCGATAAATATTTCATATCTTATGTGCAGTCGTTTATTGATTTAGATAATGATAATTCTATGGAAATAAGTTATGGCATTTATGCTTATTCTAATTATATATTCCGTAGTAATTATCTTCACTACAATCAACTAACTATCAATGACAATCAGATTGGAACACCTATAGCTACTTGGTACAATATTAAGCCTATTCCTCCAAGTTTCACAGAATTTCCTTTTAGTGTCAATCATTTTACTCCACTAATTATATATGATCACGACTGGCCGGCATCAACTAAAACATTTTACTTATACCCTCCATCAATTTATCTTTTCCCTAACACAAATGTCTACAATGTGAAATTTAAACCCCGAATGACAAATTCATCTACTAAATTAATCGCATGGGGGAACATCACTCTTTCTGATATTCAAAATGGGTGGTACTTACCGGTCAATTATTGCCCGGATGGTCGATATGGCATTTATCACTTTAATTAGTGGGTTTGAATATTAATAATTAAAAAGCAATGGTTATTATGCGATTAAGTTTTATCATTATACTGCTACTAATTCTGCTAAGTTCAGAAGCTTATTCTCAACAATCTTTTACCAAACACATTTCTTTAGGCCTTCAGGGTGGCACTATTACAAATCGACACAACAGCTCTGCCGGTTCAATAAATGCAAAAACATTTGCTACTATCTGTAATTATCAAATCAGACCACATTCAGTCATAAGTTTTAAAACACAATTTATACGATATCGTGTAGAAGGTTATATGCAAGAATATATGGATGATATTCAACACATTGATGCCGTTCTGATGTATAGCTATGATATTCATCCCCAAAAACGCTTACAAAGCACGATAGGTATAGGAGGAGGTGTTGTTTCCTCCGATTTTATACCTGATGCCTCAAATAAATATTTGGGGACAAACTTGTATGTAGGAACTTACAAAAACGAAATCCAGCCTGTTATAGATTGCAAAATTGATATTGCTTATTCTCTTAATGAACTTCTTTGGCTCGGAATATCTCTTGGCAATAAAACATATACCTGGGATTTTGTAAATAAGCTATCTGTAGGTCAATTAAACGATTCAATTTATTTTTTGCCTTATTTACTCGGTGGACTTAATGTGCGTATTAAATAACAACATCCTACTTGATTAACTAAATATTGAAATGATTTGAGCATACTTATATATTATTGCTGCCATTATTTCGATACTGCCTTTTTTGCTTTCTGTCAGGAAAGTATAAAGAAACAGCCGACATATTCTATTTCTTTACACGGAGGCATCCCCTTTTATTATGCTAATAGCAAAGCCGGCTCTGAAAGAGGTAGGTCATTTTATCTATCGTTCGATAAACAAATCAAACCCACATTAACTATAGGAGTTAAACCACAGTTTATTCAATATTACAGTGCTGATGAAATTAATAAATATTCATACTTGAATAAACACCTCGATTTAACCATACTAACAAAAAAACAGATCATTAACAATCACTTCTTCAAAGCTCAAATTGGAATAGGCGCAGGTATCAGTTACTCCGACTATATCCCTTACGCTCGCTATTATTGGGACATCAATTCACCCGATTACAAAGGATTGATATCTCGATATCTTTATGAGATTCAGCCCATTATTGAACCAATGGTTGATGTATCAATACCCATTAATAAAGACATAGCATTTCAAATGAGTGGCGGCACCAAAATATATTTTCTGAATTATTCCATGAAAAACACCGGCCTGAATTACAGCAACAACGACCTCCTAAGCTTGACTTATTTTGCTGGTGGATTGCGATTCAAACTGAAAAGCTAATTACTGATGCACCGCACTACTTACGTGCTGCATAATAATATCCAGCGAAGTTTGAGAGGGTTCGTAACGCTCAGTATTTAAGCGATTGTAAATGTTTTTCATTTCCAGAAAGGCTGCTGCCAGTTCGGCATTATCGCAAATGGCCCGGCCTATACTTTGGCGCTCTTCGGCGGTGCAGTCGTTGTAAATGTAGCGGATGAGTTGTTCGTGTGTAAATGTTGGAGTCATGCGTTTGATTATTAGTATGTAGTAAAAACGTGTTTTAAAAATAATATTGTATGCGGGCGAATATTTTTTTATTCATCGCTGCAGGATTTAATGTCCTGTAGCGATGAATAAAAAAAAATTTAATTAATACCGACTTTTGGTTTAGCAACATGTTGTTCCATAAATAGGCGCCGCATATTCATAATTGCGTAACGCATGCGCCCTAAAGCGGTGTTAATGCTAACTCCGGTCAGTTCAGCTATTTCCTTAAAACTATAATCCGCATAATGCCTCAGAATAAGCACCTCCTTCTGGTCGGGTGGCAGTTGATCTATCAAAGCTCTAACCGTGCGCTGATCCTCGCTTTTAATAATTGCCTCCTGGGCTCCGGTTTCGTGGAATGGCAACACGCTAAATATATCATATCCATCAGGATTGGTAACCTTAGGGGTTCGCTTGGTTTTTCTGTAATAGTCTATACACAAATTATTAGCTATACGTAGCAACCATGGAAGGAACTTCCCTTCATCGTTATAAAGGCCGGAGTTGAGTTTCTTAACCGCCTTAATAAAGGTTTCCTGAAACAGATCCTCCGCGATGTACTTATCGCGTACAAACATGTAAATAGTGGTGTACACTCTAGTTTTGTGGCGACGAAGCAATTCGGCAAAGGCCTGTTCGCGACCACTCAGGTATTGTTGTACCAATTCCTGATCGGTTAAATTTTGTTGTTGTTGCATAACTCTACAGTTGGTTTTAAAGTTGAAAAATGTGTAGAGTGTCTTATCGATAGGCTCTTTTTATTTTACAGATTAAACGAATTAATAGCACACGATTTAACCATAATAAAAAAGTTGTGGCACCTAACGATGGTAAAGAGAGTCGGTGAATTGAAATCTGAAAGGCGCACTTCTTTTTGTGATTGGTTAAAAACGATCAACTATTTTGTGTAGAAGTGGTTATATAGGCGCCTGATTTTTTTGTTTAAAATTTCTTACTCTTACTGATTGAATTACTTATTTGTTTCAATGACAAACCAAATTTCAAAAAAAAATTTTAATACTCCAAATAATTCTTCCGAAAAAGAACAGCTTATTACCATACATGGCGCCCGGGTTCATAATCTCAAGAATATCCACCTGGAGATCCCAAAGAATAAATTAATTGTCATAACTGGCGTCAGCGGATCTGGCAAATCCTCACTTAGTATGGATACATTATTTGCTGAAGGACAAAGGCGATATGTTGAGAGTCTTTCGGCCTATGCGCGACAATTTTTGGTTAGAATGAACAAGCCCGATGTAGACTATATAAAAGGGCTTTGCCCCGCTATTGCAATTGAGCAGAAGGTTAGCACAAGAAGTTCTCGCTCAACAGTTGGCTCACTTACCGAATTATTTGATTACCTCCGATTGCTATATGCCCGAATAGGAAAAACGATTTCGCCGGTTTCGGGCGCAGAGGTTGAAAAGCACGAGGTTAATGATGTGGTTGATGCGGCACTAAAAATCAGCAACGAGACTTCGTTCTATATACTAAGTCCTATTATACCAAGTAGTAAACGAACGCTTGAAGAGGAATTAACAACGCTATCTCAAAAGGGATTTTCAAGAATATTGTATCAGGGGGACGTAGTTAAGATTGATGAACTGCTCACAAGAAGTAAATTAAAGAAAACATCTTGTTACCTTGTTGTTGACCGATTAATTCGAAATAATCTTGATGATGATCAGCCATCACGTATAGCCGACTCGGTTCAATCAGCTTTTTATGAAGGAGAGGGCACCTGTTTCCTTTATGTAAACGGACAATTTAAATCCTTCTCAAATCGTTTTGAAGCAGACGGTATCTCTTTTGAAATACCCTCTCCACAATTTTTTAACTTCAATAGTCCATATGGAGCTTGTAAACGTTGTGAGGGCTTTGGCTCCGTGCTCGGAATAGACGAGCATCTGGTTATCCCGGACAAAAACTTGAGTGTGTATGAAGGGGCTATATCCTGCTGGAAAGGCGAAGCCGGTCGTGAGTGGTGGCACAATCTGTTGCGAAATGCCTCTAAATTTGATTTTCCTATACATCGGTCTTATGTGGATCTCAGCGAGGAAGAGCGGCGGATACTATGGAATGGCAATGAATATTTTGACGGTATCCATAAATTTTTCGACTACGTAGAAAAACAAACATACAAGATTCAATATCGCGTTATGTTATCGCGTTACCGTGGCAAAACGATCTGCCCGGATTGTCAGGGCAGCCGACTGCGCAGAGACGCTGATTATGTAAAGCTTCAGGGGGTGTCCATACGTGAGTTAACCGGATGGCCGATAGAGCAGGTGAAGTCGTTCTTTGATTCGCTTCAACTAAAGCCATTTGAAAAAGAAGTTGCCAAACGGATCTTGTTAGAAATAAATAACCGACTGCAATTTATGTGTGATGTTGGATTAGGCTATCTGACCTTGCACCGGTCCTCATCTACCCTGTCAGGCGGCGAAACACAGCGCATTAATCTCACGCGCACACTGGGAAGTAACCTCACTTCGTCGCTCTATATTTTAGATGAACCCAGCATTGGGCTTCACCCCAAGGATACCGGGCGATTAATAACCGTATTGAAACGACTGAGAGATTTAGGCAACACTGTACTTGTGGTAGAGCACGAAGAGGAGATCATGAAGCAAGCTGATTTTATCATTGATATGGGGCCGGAGGCAGGTATTCACGGAGGTCAGGTTATTGCTACCGGGAGTTTTGACGCCTTGTGTCATCATGCTGAATCACTCACCGGCGCCTATCTCAGCAAACGAGAGCAAATACCGGTGCCGATCACGCGAAGGCAAAGTCATTCATATATCTCTCTTGAAGGTTGCCAGCAAAATAATCTGAAGAATATTGATGTCCGTTTCCCGCTCAATACAATTACTGTTGTTACGGGAGTCAGCGGATCAGGCAAAACAACATTAGTTAAACAATTACTTTACCCCGCACTGAAAAAATTAACCGGCAACACCACTGAAAGCACCGGCTTGTTCAGGCAACTCGGTGGCGACTATAAGTCTATTGCTCAGGTTGAAATGATTGATCAAAATCCTTTAGGTAAGTCATCAAGAAGCAATCCGGTAACCTATATTAAAGCATATGACGCTATAAGAGAATTATTTTCGAATCAAACGATTGCCCGCCGAAATGGACTGCTACCTAAACATTTTTCGTTTAATGTTGAGGCCGGTCGTTGCGAAGCATGCAAAGGTGATGGCGAAGTTATTGTTGAAATGCAGTTTCTGGCTGATGTTCATCTTACCTGTGAGTCTTGTAAAGGCAAGCGATTTAAAGATGAGGTTTTAGATGTCACCTATAAAAACAAAAACATATTTGATGTTTTGGAACTAAGTGTTAATGAAGCAATTGATTTTTTTTCAGAAGAAATTTCAATAGCTGATTCCCTAAAGCCTTTGCAGGATGTTGGCTTAGGGTATATCCGATTGGGTCAATCATCAAGCACCTTAAGTGGCGGTGAAGCACAACGTGTAAAACTGGCATCCTTTCTGGGTAAAGGCTCCGGAACAAGTCCAATAGTGTTCATATTCGATGAACCCACTACCGGCCTGCATTTTAACGATATCAATAAACTACTCAGAACCTTCACCGCGTTGATCCAAAAAGGACATAGTGTTATTATTATTGAGCACAACGTCGATGTAATCAAATGTGCAGACTATGTGATTGATTTGGGACCCGAGGGCGGAGAGCGTGGCGGCCATCTTGTTTTTCAAGGGACGCCTGAGGAATTAATCACACTAAAAGAATCCTACACTGCTTCGTATCTGAAAGAAAAACTACCAACCTAATATCCATGAGAAAATAAGAGGAGCCACAATCGTAGCGTCAGACTCCACAACAAATTTAGGTGTGTCGATACCTAATTTGCCCCAGGTAATTTTTTCATTTGGAACAGCTCCGCTGTAAGAACCATATGAAGTTGTAGAATCAGATATCTGACAGAAGTATGACCAAAAAGGAACATCTTCCCATTCCAGATCCTGATACATCATCGGGACAACACAAATCGGAAAATCGCCGGCTATACCGCCGCCTATCTGAAAGAAACCTACGCCTTGTCCGGCGGAATTATTGCGATACCAATCGGCCAGCCACACCATATACTCAATACCCGATTTCATGGTGCTCGCCTTTATCTCTCCTTTAATCACATAAGAAGCGAATATATTTCCCATAGTACTGTCTTCCCATCCCGGGACAATAATTGGAATGTTCTTTTGCGCAGCGGCCAGCATCCAGGAGTTTTTCGGGTCAATCTCATAATACTGTTCCAACTCGCCGCTCAATAATATTTTATACATAAACTCGTGTGGGAAGAAGCGCTCTCCTTTCGTGTCGGCATCTTTCCATATTTTATGAATATGTTTTTGTAAACGACGGAACGCTTCTTCTTCGGGGATACACGTATCTGTAACGCGGTTAAAGTGATTCTCTAACAAATCCCACTCATCTTGCGGATTTAAGTCGCGATAGTTGGGCACGCGCTTGTAATGGTTATGGGCAACAAGATTCATTATATCCTCTTCCAGATTGGCTCCGGTACAAGATATGATTGAGACTTTATCCTGACGAATCATCTCTGCCAACGAAATACCCAATTCGGCCGTGCTCATAGCGCCGGCCAGCGTTATCATCATTTTACCCCCCGCATCCATATGATACACATATGCTTTGGCCGCATCCATTAATGCCGCGGCATTAAAATGCAGATAATGTTTTTCCATGAATGTTGATACCGGACCTCTTGTTGTTGACATAAGATTATTTTTTAAAGCGTGTAAAAATAAGAATTGAAAAATGATTGGCTCGGCTATTCGCGTTTCAATAGCGCCTCCTGATATAATGATACCGGATAGGAGCCCACACGAGGGATATGTTCGTTATTATAAAGTTCGCCCCCGCTTAGCTGCAGTGAAGAAATGCTGGCGCTGTTGATGATAAATTCGATTCCGCCGTCCGTGAAGCGATATATCGCATTTAACCGATTATCCTGCACATCAAAACTGCTCACCAGTGTATTATTGAACAAGCCAACCGGTATAACGATTCCATTTTTTTCATCGATTGCATATTCATTATTTGCGATATCAAGAATCAATTCATAATGGCGCTTTATTGTATCATACTGAATCATCCATTCCCATCTTGTAGAGTCGATTGTGGGGTTGATGTATAGGATCATCGGTATTTTCATTTTTAGTTTTTGAGCATCGTAAACTAAAAGTTCTCCTGACCAGGTTCCACACCACGAATACGGAAAAGTAAGCCTGCGGGCAACCGGAGGAAGCAGTGTTTGTTCATTCGCAATTGTAATCTCCTCGATTAAAACCTCTGCGGTTCCGGATAAAGTAAACCCAAGAGAATCGGCCACCGCCCTACTAAGATCAATGATGCGGCCTTTAATGTATGGCCCGCGGTCTACAACGGTTACCACACACCACTTTTTATTCGACCGGTTGGTCACCTTGAGCAAGGTGCCAAATGGCAGTGTTTTATGGGCCGCATAAAATTTCTCATTGCTGAAAATAATCCCCGATGCCGTTTTTCTGCCGTTGAAGGCATCGGCATAGTAGGAAGCAGCGCCCGATTGACTTGTGGGCTGGGCAAATAATACTATGCCGGCGTTTGATAGTTGTATTATGGCAAGTGCCAGCAGAACAATCGCGCGCTTAATCATTTTCGCAATAATTATCTGCTGTAGTTCGGCGCCTCTTTGGTAATGACAACATCGTGCACGTGGCTTTCCTTAACGCCGGCTGTAGTTATCTTAACGAACTGCGCTTTTTGTAAATCATCGATTGTAGCAGATCCGGTATATCCCATACCTGCCCTCAACCCGCCTATACACTGAACCAGCACTTCATTAATGGTGCCTTTGTATGGCACACGACCAACAATCCCTTCAGGAACTAATTTCTTGATATCATCCTCCGCATCTTGAAAATAGCGATCCTTACTTCCCGATTGCATAGCTTCCAAAGATCCCATACCCCGATAGGATTTAAATTTCCTGCCTTCAAAAATTATTGTCTCTCCGGGAGACTCTTCGGTGCCGGCAAATAAAGAACCGGCCATAACGGTATCTGCACCGGCAGCGATAGCTTTAACGATATCGCCGGTATATCGAATTCCGCCATCGGCTATTACCGGCACTTTTCCTTTAAGTGCTGAAACAGCCTCCATTACCGCGCTCAACTGGGGAACACCTGCGCCGCTTACAATTCGTGTGGTGCAGATAGATCCGGGGCCAACACCAACCTTTACAGCATCGGCACCGGCCTCGGCAAGTGCCTTAGCCGCAGTGGCTGTTGCAATATTACCTGCAATGACGTCAACTGTAAAATTCTTCTTCACTGATTTAAGCATGTCTATTACCCCCTTGGAGTGACCATGAGCTGTATCTATAGCAATTACATCAACACCGTTTTTAACCAAAGCCTCCACCCGGGTCAGCGTATCGGTTGATACGCCTACAGCCGCACCAACCAGCAAGCGGCCTATTTTATCTTTACAAGATGTTGGATAATTCTTGAGCTTGAGAATGTCCTTATAGGTGATCAGACCAACGAGTTTGCCTTTTTTATTGACAACAGGCAGTTTCTCTATTTTATATTTCTGCAGAATAATCTCTGCTTTTTTGAGATCTGTTCCTTCCGGAGCGGTAATGAGATTATCCTTAGTCATGACTTCTTTAACCAAGCGTTTTAAATTTTTTTCGAAACGCAGATCCCGATTCGTTAAAATACCCACAAGATCGCCATGTGCATTAATAACCGGAATGCCTCCTATTTTAAACTCACGCATCAGTGCGTGAGCTTGTCCTATGGTTTCATTCTCCAGTAAGGTAACCGGGTCAAGAATTAAGCCGCTTTCGGAACGTTTTACTTTTCTTACGGCTTGAGCCTGATCCTCTATGCTCATATTTTTATGTAAAATACCAATACCCCCCTCTCTCGCCATCGCTATTGCCATTTCAACACCGGTAACTGTGTCCATTGCCGCTGAAACTATTGGTACATTAATTCCTATGTTCTTAGTGAGTCGGGTCGAAATATTTGTTTCTCTGGGCAGAACCTGAGAATATGCCGGAAGGAGTAATACATCATCGTAGGTTAATCCTTCCAATGCAATTTTCGTTGATTTCATGTTAAATTGGTTTAGTGAAAATTGCACGCAAAAGTAATTTTTTATTTGTCCTTTAGAACCGAACCTTTTTAGAATTGTATCGTATTGGCGAAGGTTTAATATTCTAAATAATCGACATAATCAATATATATATCGTCTAATTAGATAATTTTACCGATAAGCACTAGCTGAAAGGCGAATGATTATACGACTAAGCATCTGCAATCTGGCTTTTTTGCTTGTTTTTGTTCATCAACAAATTCAGGCTCAATGCACTAATGCTGATTTTGAAAGTGGATCTTTTAACGGCTGGACCGGGGGGCGAGGTACCCCTAATGGGAATTCAGGAAATATTCCCGGAGGTTGTTGTCCTATTTTTATCAATCAGTTATTGCCTACCGGAGGTTTAACTGCACCAAGACACACCATTACCACACCCGGATTTGATCCTAACACCAACAATAATCTACCATATGTTGCTCCCGGAGGCAACTTTTCTGCAAGATTAGGCGCCTGGCAAGAATCATTTTATTCTGATGTAAATCCCGGTCCATTTCCAGGCTCAAAATCCGAAATGCTGGAATATACCTTTACAGTTGATGCCGCCACCCCATTATTTATATATCAGTATGCTGTTGTACTTGAGGATCCCGATGGCACGAATATTCACTTACCGGATGAAAAACCTCGTTTTGAAATACGCGTACTCAACTCATCGGGGCAATATATACCCAATGAAACGTGCGGGCATTATTTTGTTACCTCAGATTCAAATCTTGCCGGTTTTGATGTCGGCGTCGTTACATCGTCTTCTATTATTCACTATAAAAACTGGACAACCGTTGGTGTTGACTTAACCAATTACATCGGACAAAACGTGCGTATTCAATTTTTGGTTGGTGATTGCGCTCTTGGGGGTCACCTAGGTTATGCTTATGTAGACGCCTATTGTGCTCCGAATGGAATCGTTACTCAATATTGTGTTGGGTCAAATAATATTATTCTCAGTGCGCCTGCAGGATTCACTTACTTATGGTCTCCGGGTGGAGACACAACACAAACCATATACATTGACAACCCTGTTGATGGAACGACCTACACCTGTCAGTTAACTTCTGTTACCGGTTGCGTTGCTGAGATGAATACTGTTATTCAACCCACGATTATTCATCCCTATTTCAGCTATGAACAAAGCTGTTCAGATTTTACCATAACATTTACCGATTCTACAATAATCGAAAATGGTTCTGCCTCAAATTACACATGGAATTTTGGCGATGGCAGTGGTGCAGTAAGTGATGTAGAAAATCCGTCGCACACCTATGCCGCTACCGGAACATATGGCGTTACATTGACGGTTACATCACAGTCTGGTTGTTCTGATACTATAATTATACCTGTAGTTGTCGTTGATAACCATATGGCTGTTAATACGCCCTCATCAATATGTTACGGATCCGTGACAATACTACAAGCCGATGGCGCCTTATCGTATGAATGGTCTCCAAGCTCCTCGCTATCAGCATCTTCGGGAAATATCGTTACAGCAACTCCTAATATATCAACTACCTATACCGTAAGCGGTTATTTTGATAATGGATGTACTCAAACCGAAACAATTATTATATCAGTATTACCCTCTCCAATTCTGTCTGTTAATAATGCATCTATCTGTCCGGGTAGCGCCGCAACACTGCAAGCTTCGGGCGCAATTAATTATCTGTGGGCACATTCTGTTTCGCTTTCATCCTCAACGGGTAGTTCGGTCTTGGCTTCACCTTCGGTTAATACTACCTATACCATCACGGGTACAGATGTTAATGGCTGTTCCGGATTAACGACTGCTGTTGT
>Ga0068877_10000180_pt1 | contig 54936 bp, 61 predicted proteins | sample NOAtaG_FD_66437 | JGI IMG/M metagenome (GOLD analysis project Ga0068877, IMG submission 66437) | Freshwater lake microbial communities from Lake Erie, under a cyanobacterial bloom - NOAA_Erie_Diel6S_1000h metaG | ecosystem: Environmental > Aquatic > Freshwater > Lake | place: USA: Ohio, Lake...
CTGCCATCGCTTGAAGGCTCCCTAGAGACCGTACGCGATACCGGGAACAGAATCCTCCATCCCAAGAAGCACGATGTCATCGCGCATCCCAAAGTGATGCGCGCCGAAGCCCTGGATTGCATTCGAGCGGCGAGGGTCATCGTCGAAACTCTTTACTCCGAAATTCCTCCAGCCAAATGACTCCCTATTGAGGCCCACCTGCAAGGTCGGCGCCGGGCGTGGCGGCGATTTGTGGTCGACGGAGACGTCGCTGGGGCAGGACGAAAAAAATCCCGGCAGCCCCGGGATTCTAAGTAGAACTTAAGTAGGTTTTCAAACCAAGCCGGCTTTACCGACCTAACTCATTGATATCTTTGGCGTCCCCACGGGGATTCGAACCCCGGTACTCACCGTGAAAGGGTGATGTCCTAGGCCTCTAGACGATGGGGACCCGGACTAACTTTGCACTGCTTTTCGCGACCATTTGGTGGAGGTAAGCGGGATCGAACCGCTGACCTCTTGCATGCCATGCAAGCGCTCTCCCAGCTGAGCTATACCCCCAACGCAGTCCAATATTATAACCAGACCTCCGCGCTTTTTGCAAATTCGTTTTGCGCTAGAGGTGCCGCTGCAACCGGGACAGCACGCGCTCACGGCCGAACAATTCGAGCACCGCGTCGAGCGACGGGGTTTGCGGCGTGCCCGCGACGATCACCCGGACCGGCATGGCGAGCTGGGGCATCTTGAGGCCGAATGCGGCCAGCGCGGCCTTGATCTCGCCGGCGATTGCCGCCCTTTCCCAGACCGCGCCGGACAGGCGGCGCGTCAGGTCCGCGAGCACCGGGCGGATCGCATCGGTGACATGCACGGTAACGAGGTCCGCGGAGGGCGCGAGTTCGCGATAGAAAAGCATGGCCGCATCGGCGATGTCGTGCAGCGTGTTTGCCCGGTCCTTGACCAGCGCGATCACGCGATCGAGCGCCGGGCCGCCGGCCACCGTGCAGCCGCGCTGGATGATGAGCGGCTCGACGAGCGCGGCCAGGCGCGCCGCGCCGGCTTCCTTGATGTATTCGTGGTTCAGCCATGTCAGCTTGGCCTGATCGAACTGCGCGGCCGAGCGCGACACCGTGTCGAGTTCGAACCATTCGATGAACTTCTCGCGGGGAAACTTTTCCGCGTCGCCGTGGCTCCAGCCGAGCCGCGCCAGGTAATTGAACAAGGCCTCGGGCAGGTAGCCGTCGGTGGGGTACTGCATCACGCTCACGGCGCCATGGCGCTTGGAAAGCTTCTCCCCATCAGGCCCGAGAATGGTGGGCAGATGCGCGAATTGCGGCACCGGCGCGCCCAGCGCCCGATAGATGTTGATCTGGCGCGGCGTGTTGTTGACATGGTCGTCGCCGCGCACCACATGCGTGATGGCCATGTCGAGATCGTCGATCACCACCGCGAAGTTGTAGGTGGGCACCAGGTCGGCGCGCGCGATCACCAGGTCGTCGAGCTCGGTATTGGAGATCGAGATGGGCCCCTTGACCAGGTCGTTCCAGGCCACGTCGCCATCGTCCGGATTGCGGAAACGGATCACCGGTGCGACGCCGTCCGGCGGCGCCTTTCCAGCGGCGTTCTCGGGGCGCCAGCGGCCGTCGTACCGCGGCTTGAGATTCCGCGCGCGCTGCTCCTCGCGCAGCGCGTCGAGTTCCTCCCGGCTGGCATAGCACCGGTAGGCGCGCCCGTCGGCGAGCATCTTCTCGATCACCTCGCGATACCGCGCCAGGCGAGCCGTCTGCCGGATCGGGCCCTCGTCGTAATCCAGCCCGAGCCAGGCCATGCTGTCCAGGATGACCTGTACCGCCTCCTCGGTGGAACGCTCCAGGTCGGTATCCTCGATGCGCAGCACGAACTTGCCGCCATGATGGCGCGCGTACGCCCAGGAAAACAGCGCCGCCCGGGCATTGCCGAGATGCAAGAAGCCGGTCGGGCTGGGGGCAAAACGAGTGCGAACCTGCGACATGACGGACTGCCTGGATGGGATGCAGCCGATTGTAGCCCGCCCGGTGCCGCGCCAGCCGACCCGCGCGCAGGATTTGCTATACTCTTAGTCCCTCTTCCGGGCGGTTAACTCAGCGGTAGAGTGCCACCTTCACACGGTGGAAGTCACTGGTTCGATCCCAGTACCGCCCACCAAATTCGAGCACCGGAAGCACAAGGCGCAGGGGTCGGCCAACACTCCTCCCGTGCGCCTTGCAGGTGAAATCGCTTCCGCCTGGCCCGCCGGCCGCGCAGGGACGTCAACGGCGGTTCGGTCCAAGCGCGCGCCCTCCGTGGCCGCGCCGGAACGGTCGCAATAGGACATCCGGTTCGGGGCCGACGGTGCCGCAGTGTCGATATCCGGGAGTCACCGCGATGGCAAAGGAAAACACCCGCCCCCTCGGCTGCTTGACGTACCTCGCCGTCTACGGGCTGATGGTGGCGATCATGTACATCGTGACGACGCAGAAGGTGCCCGGGGATGCACTCACCCGATCGGAGGCGGCGGCGTTTCACATCGCAGTGGTGGCGAAGAAATCCCCGGAAGACAAGGACGGCGAAATCTTCGCCTTCAGTACGACACTGGATGGCTACAAGAACCTGCACATCGACCCTGCGAGGATGAGTTTCCTCCTCCCGGACAGGCCGGTCGAGGTTTCCCGCGAAGGAGCAAACCTGCACAAGATCACGGTCCTCGAGCGTCACGCCGACTGGCAGTTGATCGAATACCACTTCGGCAATACGTACAGTTCGAAGTCGCGCTACCGCGCGTATCGTGACCGCGTCGAACCGGTTTCATTCCACTGGGTCATGAGCTTCGGGATCTTCTTGAATTCGATCGCGCTCGTCATCCCCGCGCTGCTGCTGGCGGCGATCATCAATTTCGCCCGGCGCAAGGCCTCCCGCGCGAAGGACCGCACCGGCGCCGGTTGAGGCGCGGGCGCTCGCCGCGCGGCGCGCCTCAGGAATCCCAGAACACGCTCTTGCGCTGCGCCGCGTCGCGCTCGTCCCATGCGCGCAGCTTGCCGGGATTGAGAAGCCCGGCCGGATCCATCGCCATCTTCAATTCCACATGGCGGGGATTGATGGACTTCTTGCCGCCGTCCTCCACCACCGAGGTGTGCGGGTCGGCGATGTAGACGCCCTCGTCCTCGAGAATGCGCATCACCTCGCGCGGGCGCGCCGCGCCCTTCCTGCGCACGATGGGCAATCCGCCGCAGGTGACGGCGCCCTTCAAGCGAATGAACTCCACATGCTGCACCACCTCCGCACCGAACACTTGGTCGATGCGGCCACCAGCACGGCCACCGCAACTATCGCCGGCGCCAAAGCAGCGATTCGCATCGTCTTCGTTCTCCGTTAGGGTTGCTTCGCCCTCGCCTGCATGCGCCGGCGGGTCTGTCGGGAACACCCGGCGCGCCGCGGATGCGACGAGCGCGGGATGACACTGGGCCTGCGGTTTTTTTTTAGGCAGCGGTGCTGCATTGATCCTGATCAAACCGCTGCGGCGGCGCAAGACTAGAGTCACCGCATCGACCCCATGTGCGTCCCTTCAAACCCGTAAATCCCCAGCCTCCATGCTCAGCCTGCACGTTCGTGACGTACTCGACCGCGCCACCTTGCTGACCGGACCACCCGGCATGTCGGTGTTCGATGCGGCAAGCCTTATGCAGGCCAACGGCAGCGGCGCGGTCCTTGTCATCGATGCTGCGCGGCTGGTGGGCATCCTCACCGAGCGCGATATCGTCTTTCGCGTGGTCGCGCGCGACCTCGATAGCCACGCAACCGCGGTGGCCCGGGTCATGACGCCCTCCCCCATGACCATCGGACCAGATCGGACCTTCGGGCATGCCCTCATGCTCATGCAGAAGAACGGCTTCCGCCACCTGCCGGTGCTCGAAGACGACCGTCTGCTCGGCCTGGTGTCGGCGCGCAATGCACTGGACCCCGACCTTGAGGAATTCGTCGCGGAGAGGGTGCGCCGCGAGCAGTACGGCAGGGAAGGCGCCTGAGTCGGCCGGGGAGGCGCGCGACTACCCGCGCCAGATGAATGCGGCCATGCGTCCGCTCGTGCCGCGGTCGCGCCGGTGGGAAAACCAGCGCGGCTCGCTGACGGTGCAATACCCGCCTCCGTGGACGGCCGTCACGCCGAGTCCGGCCAGGCGCTGACGCGCCAGGGTGTAGAGGTCGCAAAGCCATTTACCGGGTCGCCCCGGGTAGGGCGAGAACGCCAGCCCGGCCTGCGCGTCGAAGGCGAGAAACGCCTGCAAGACATCGTCGCCGACTTCAAAATTGCGCGGGCCGATCGTCGGCCCCAGCCATGCCATAAGCCGGCCGGGCGGCGCCCCCATCGCCCTGACCGTGGCCTCTATCACGCCCGACGACAGGCCGCGCCAGCCGGCGTGGGCGGCCGCCACGGCGCCGCCATCGCGGTCGCACAGGAGCACGGGCATGCAATCGGCCACCAACACGGCGCAAACGACAGCGCGATGCGCGGTCCATGACGCGTCGGCTTCCGGTTCGCCGGCCGCCGCAGCCGCCTGCACCACGCCGGCGCCGTGGACCTGACGCAGCCAGGCAGGCTCGGCCGGCAGCGCCTCGCGCAGGATGGCGCGATTGCGCAGGACGTCCCGGATATCGTCCCCGCCGCGCAGGCCCAGGTTCATGCTGTCGAAGGGTGCGCGGCTGACGCCGCCCGCCCGCGTGGTCACGAAGGCACGCACGCCGGCCGGGGCCTGCCAGTCCGGAATGACCCATTCGGGGTGCGGCGCCTTCATGCGCGGTCCAGTCCGTCCAGCAGCGCCTGCAGGTCCTGCGGCAGCGGAGCTTCCCATGCCATGGCACGCCCGCTGACCGGATGCGTGATGCCGAGGCGCCGTGCATGCAGGGCTTGCCGGCCGAACCAACCGCGCCAGGGCAATCGCCCGTATACCTGATCGCCGACGATCGCGTGGCCGATATGCTGCAGGTGCACGCGGATCTGGTGCGTGCGACCGGTCTCGAGGCGGCATTCCAGCAGGGTCGCGGTATGCCCCTCGCGCGCGTAGTGCGCCACCGGGTTGAAATGCGTGACGGCTGCCTTGGCGCCGCTGGCGGCATCCGGCAGGACAGCCATGCGTGTGCGCTGGGAGGGATGGCGGCCGAGCGCGGCGTCCACCATTCCCGCCTGGCCGACCGCGCCGCCCACCAGCGCCAAGTACTCCCGCCTGACTGCGCGCGCCTGCATCTGCCGCACCAGGACGGTTTGCGCCTCGAGCGTCTTGGCCACCACCAAGAGCCCGCTGGTGTCCTTGTCAAGTCGGTGCACGATTCCGGCGCGTGGTACATCCGCCAGCTGCGGGGCATGGTGCAGAAGCGCGTTCAGCAGGGTGCCGCTCCAGTTGCCGGCCGCCGGATGCGCGACCAGCCCGGCAGGCTTGTCGATGACGATGATCGCCTCGTCTTCGTGTACGACGGCGAGCGCGATGTCCTCCGCCGCGTGCGCGGCGGCGTCGTCAGCCGGCTGCGGTGCGACGGCGACCGCCTCGCCGCCCTTCAGCTTGTGCCGGACCGACACGGTGCGCTGGTCGACCGTGACATGCCCCGCCTCTATCCAATCCTGGATGCGGCTGCGCGAGAACTGCGGCAACAGGCGCGCGAGACCCTGGTCCAGGCGCATGCCCAGCGCGTCCATCGGCACCGCCAGGCGGATTGGCGCGTCGCCCGTGGCCGCTCCGCTATAATCCGCATGTTGTTTCTCATTGGTCCTGCGCATGGCATGCAATCCTAGCCTACATTCGCGCGCGCTCGCGCTGATTCTCGCGATCGGCGTCGTTTTCGGCCTCGCCGGCTGCGGCAGCACGCCCACCAACGACGAGACCGCCGGCTGGTCCGCCCAGAAGATCTACACGGAAGCGCGCGAGGAAATGCGCGCCGGCGGTTGGGACAAGGCGATCAAGCTGCTCGAGTCGCTGGAATCCAAGTACCCCTTCGGCCGCTATGCCCAGCAGGCGCAGATGGATATCGCCTACTCGTACTGGAAAAACAACGACATCGCATCCGCCGTCGCCGCCTGCGACCGTTTCATCAAGCTTTACCCGAACCACGAGAACCTCGACTACATCTACTACCTGCGCGGGCTCGCCCTTTTCAATGAGGACCTCGGCCTGCTGGGCAAGGTATCGCGCCAGGACCCGACCGAGCGCGACAGCCGCGGCCTGCGCGAGTCCTTCGATACGCTCAAGACCCTGGTCACCCGTTTTCCGGACAGCAAGTACGCCGAGGATTCCCGGCTGCGCCTCAAGTACCTCGTCAACGCGCTCGCCCAGTATGAAGTCCATGTCGCGGGCTATTACATGCGACGCGGCGCCTTCCTGGCCGCGGCCAATCGCGCGCAGTACATGATCACCACCTATCCGAATGCCCCTGCGCAGGAGGAGGCCCTGTACATCCTGGTGGCCGCCTATGACGCCATGGGCATGACCGACCTGCGCGACGGCGCCAGGCGGGTGCTGGAGCGCACCTATCCGGAAGGCCGGCTTGCGCGCAACAAGGGGCAGAAATCGAAAGACCCCTGGTGGAAACTCTGGTAGCGCGGACCGCCGGCCCCGGCGGCCGGCGGTTGAACCAAGGGTAGACTGGAAAGCTGGTCCCTGACTACCGGCTTTTGTCTTTCAGACCTTGATGTTTTCGTCGCGGATGTACTGGGCGACGATCTCGTCCATGGTCTTGTCTGCGCTAAATCCCATCCCGTTGGCGCGCGGCGTGTCGAGTTTTGCGGCCCAGGTCTTGACGATGGCCTGAATGCGCTCGTCCTTGACGTAGCGGACCCGCTTGGCCGCGGCTTCGCCGCCGAGGCGCCGCAGCGAGTCGACCATCTCGCCCACGCTCACCACGATGCCCGGCAGGCTGACGGCGCGCAGTTCCCCGAACGCCTCGCTAGGCAGTTCGTAGGCGCGCACGAGGTTGGCCACCACCTTCGCCGGCGAGCACATCCACATCAGCGTCTCCGGCGGCACCGGGCAGTCATAGTCGACGCCGTTGAGCGGTTCGCGGATGACCGCACTGGCGAAGGAGGAAGCCGCCGCATTGGCCTTGCCGGGCCGCACCGATACGGTGGGAATGCGCACCGCGCGGCCATCGATGAAGCCCTTGCGGTTGTAGTCCGCGGTCAGCCATTCCCCGATCAGCTTTTGCACACCATAGGACGCCTGCGGCGTCGGCGTGGTCGCGTCGGTGATCACGTCGGGCAACGGCGTGCCGAACACGGCGATGGAACTGGAGAACAAGAGCCGCGGGCGATTGCCCGCCAGTCGGCAGGCTTCCAGCACGACCCGGTAGCCGTCCAGGTTGACACGCATGCCCAGCTCGAAATCGGATTCCGCCTGGCCGCTCACCACCGCCGCCAGGTGGAACACGCCATCGGTGTCGGCGCCGAGCGCGCCGGCCACCGCGGCCGGGTCGCTGACCTCCCCCTTGACGAAGCGGACGCGCGCGTCCTTCACGCCGTTGGGCGGCTCGGCAATGTCCATGAGCGTGATGCGGCTGATCGCCTTGCGCTCCGCCTTGGCGTTCACGGTATCGCCCTGCGCGAGCAAGGCGCGGGCCACCCGCTGGCCCAGAAAGCCGCCGCCACCGGTAATGAGTATGTTCACAGATGCCTCCAGATTGACCGTCGTTTAGTCGTCGCTTGCGCTCGTGGCCGCGATTGTAGGGGAACTGTCCGTGCCTTCGCCGGCAAGGAATGCCTGCGCCGCGGCGCGTTCCCGGGTGCGCCGCATCGGCGGCAAGGCCTGCCACAGCCGCCGGCCGTAGGGCTTGTCGGTCAGGCGCGTGTCGCAGATCACCAGCACTCCCTGATCGTTCTCGTCGCGGATCAGGCGCCCGGCGCCCTGCTTGAGCGTGATGGCCGCGCGCGGCAGCTGGTACTCCATGAACGCGTTCCGGCCCTGGCGCTTCATTTCGTCGATGCGCGCCGACAGCACCGGATCATCCGGCGGGGCGAAGGGCAGCTTGTCGATGACGACCAGCTTGAGCGCGTCGCCCTTGACGTCGACGCCCTCCCAGAACGACTGGCTGGCCACCAGGATGGCGTTGCCGAGCTTGCGAAAACGGTCCAGCAATTCGGTGCGCGACCCCTGGCCCTGCAACAGCAGCGGCAATTCCAGGCCATGGCGCGGCAGCAGTTCGGCCAGCAGTTCATGGGCGCGATTCATCCCGCGCAGCGTGGTGAAGAGCATGAACGTCCCGGCCGGGCCGCTCCGGTTGGCCGCCTCGATCAGCGGCAGGGCCTCCTCCACCACGCGGCCATTGAACTCCGGCGCCGTCGGCTCCGGCATGTTGCGCGGCACATAAAGGAGCGCCTGGCGCGCATAGTCGAACGGGCTGGGCCAGACTTGCGCCCGGGTCGACGCCACCTTGTCCAGACCCAATTCGCCCAGATAGAGGGAGAAGTCGTTCTTCACCGCCAGCGTCGCCGAGGTGAAGATCCAGGCGCGCTTCTCGGACTCGACCTGTCCGCGAAACAGTGGCGCGATCGACATGGGCGTCAGATGCAGCTGGAAGCTGTGGCCGAACACCTCCACCCAGCGCACCGGAGCGCTGTCTTGCCCCTGCGCTTCGCCCTGGCCTTCGGGCGCGCGTTGCCCGCACCACCGCTCCACCAGGACCGCCAGTTCCTGCGCACGCCGCCACAGCGCCTCCAGCCCCTCGGCGCGCGCCGCGTTGGCCTCGAGAACCCGGCCCATATCGAGCAACCGGGCGAGCATGCGTGCCAGGGCATCATCGAGTGGCTCGCGCCGCGCCAGCTGGGCGTAGGCGACGCGCACCGGGTTCTCCGGCAGCACGATGCGCACGTCGCGTACCGCATTTTCGAGCGCACGCGTCAAGTCCGCCCAGTCGGCCGCATCGCGCGCGCCCGCATGGCCTTCGGAAAGCGCGTCGCGCGCCAGGTCCATCAGCATGGCGCTGCCGACGGTCTGACCGAAGAACATGCGCGCGGTCTCCGGCAACTGGTGCGCCTCGTCGAGAATCACCGTGTTGCAGGCCGGCAGCAGTTCGGCCATGCCCTCGTCCTTGAGCACGACATCGGCGAAAAACAGGTGATGGTTCACCACGACCACATCGGCCTCGAGCGCGTCGCGCCGGGCCGCCAGGACGTAGCAGTCCTTGTGGTGCGGGCATTCCTGGCCGAGGCAGTTCTCGCGGGTGGAGGTGACCTGGCTCCAGACGGTCGCGCTCTCCGGAATGCCGGCGAATTCCGCGCGGTCGCCGGAGGGCGTGGTCTTGTGGGTACTGCCGATCATGCGCAAGTAGCGCACGTCCTCCCTGGACTGCAGCCGGCCATCCGCCACCGCCCGCTCAAGATGGTAGTGGCAGACATAGTTGGATCGCCCCTTGAGGAGCGCCACCGTCACCGGCGCCCTGAGCGCGCGGCGCACCGCCGGGATGTCGCGGTGAAACAACTGGTCCTGCAGGTTCTTGGTGCCGGTGGAGACGATCACCTTGCCGCCGGCCAGGAGCGCAGGCACGAGATAGGCCACGGTCTTGCCGGTGCCGGTGCCGGCTTCGAGCACGGCGACGCTCTCGCCTTCGATGGCGGCGAGGATGGCCTGGGCCATTTCGACCTGCTGCGGACGATGGCGAAAGCCGGGAATGGCCTCGGCAAGCGGTCCCGCGGCGCCCAGCAGGGCATTCAGGTCGATGTCAGGCAAGGTAGCGTGCGGCCCGGGCCGCCAGGGGCGAAGACGCGCATTTCAGCACGGCGCTAGGCGCGAACAGGCAGTTCCTGCAATCCATGAATGCCTCCCGCGGGGCGATTCCTACCGGCCCGGCCAGTTCGGCGCACGCTTTTCGATGAACGACGCCCGCCCTTCCTTCGCGTCCTCGGTAAGCGCCAGGGTCATGATCTGCGACTCGAGGAAGGAAATCGCCTGTTCGAAGGTCATATCCGCGGCTGCGCGCATCATGGCCTTGCCCTTGCGGATGGCCGTCGGCGACTTGCCGACCACCCGCTCGATCAGCCAGTCGGTCCGGGCGTCGAGCTCCCAGCCTGGCACGACATAGTTGACCAGCCCGATGCGCTCGGCGCGCTGCGCGTCGACGGGCTCGCCGGTGATGCACATTTCCGCCAGGGAACGCGCGCCGACCAGATACTGCACCACCGACAGCACCTGCGCCGGAAACAGGCCGATCTTGACCTCCGGCAGGCCGAACGTGGCATGGTCCGCGGCGACGGCCATGTCGCACATGCCCATCAATCCCATGCCTCCCGCCAGGCAGTGGCCGTTCACCCGCGCGATCAGCGGCGTGGTGCAGGACCAGGCATGCCGCAGCAGGTCGGCGTAATCGAGGTGCGGGACCGCGGGGTCGTACTGGAAGGCGCCGGAGCCCCGGGCGAGATCCGCGCCGGCGCAAAACGCCTTGCTCCCCGCGCCCGTCAGCACGATCACGCGGATGTCCGGCTCCGCGTTCGCGCGCTCGATGCCCGCCCGGATCCCGGCAAAAACGGCAGGGTTCATGGCGTTGCGGCGTTCCTCGCGGTTGATGGTGAGCCACAGCGCGTGGCCGCGCTTCTCGGTCAGCAGGTCTTCGCCCGCGGTGTGTTCGCTCATGTGCCTGTCTCCGGTGGTCGGTTTCTCATGCCTTCATGCGCCGGCAAGAAAGCGTATTTTGCGCGCGCGCGGCAATTTGCGGATCGCGTGCTCGGCCTTGAGGGCGGCCGACTTGTCGGCGAACGCGCGCGTGCCGATCAGCCGCACCGGCGGGTTGGCGCGGGTGTATCTCGCGCCCTTGCCCGCCGCGTGCTGGGCGTAGCGCCGCTCGATGTCGCTGGTGATGCCGGCATAGTAGGCGCCATTGCGGCATTCGATCAGGTACAGGTGCCATGGGCCGGCGGCCGGCGCGTCGGCGCGGGCATGGCCAGGGGGAGCGCGTCGCCGATCCACCGGCATCCCCGCTAACCGGGATCCCGCACGGCCAGTTGCGCGAGACGGTCGTGCACCCGCAGGTCGATTTCGATGCCCTGCTGCCGCGCCAGTTCGCGCGCACGGCGGGCGCGCTCGCCGGGCAGGCGTATCTCGGCCGTTCCCGGCTGGCGCGGCGCCGCCTTGACGCGCGCGAGCATGTCCGCGAGGTCACGCTTGAAGTCTTCGAGCGGCAGCAGCAGGTCGGGGCGCATCGCGATCACCAGATAGCCGTAGTCCTTCGCCGCGTTCATTCCGGAGCCCGCCAGGACGCCCAGCGCCTGCATGGCAAGCCCGATGGCGAACCCCTTGTGGCCGCCGAACGGCAGCAGCGCGCCCTGTCTGGCTGCCGCGGGATCGGTGGTCGGATGGCCCGCGGCGTCGAGCGCCACGCCGGCCGGCAACGGCAAACCGAGCATGTTGTGGAAATCCAGTTCGGTCCCGGGAAAGGCGGCGGTCGATACGTCGATCACCAGCGGGTCGCCATCGGACGGAAAACCGAAGGCGATCGGGTTGGTGCCATACGCGGGCCCGGCGGCGCCCGGCGGCGCTACCAGGCTGGCCGAACCCACCGTGTGCATGCCGACCAGGTCCGCGCGCGCGATGCGCTCGACGTAGTAGGCGCTGCGCCCGCTCATCCAGCTGTTGGTGACCCCGACCAGGGCGAAACCGTGCTCGCGGGCCTTGGCGATGGCGACATCGGTCGCATGGTCCATGGCCAGCATCCCGGAATGGTTGCCGCCGTCGATGAGCGCGGACACCGGCGTGGCGCGAATCTCGCGCATCGGCACGACCGGCTGCCGGCGCTTCGGACTGTCTGCGATCTGCAGGATTTTCGGCAGGCCGGAATACTCGTAGCCGCAAAGCGCGGCGTCGATCATGTGGTCGGCCAGGATGCGGGCCTGCGGCTCCGCATAGCCGATGCCGCGCAGCGCCCCCACAGCCAGGCGCTGCGCCTGCGCGACCCCCAGCCGGATGCGCGCGGGCGCGGCAATGCTCATGGCAAGGGCGTGCGGCCCTGCGCCAGCAGACGCTCGGCCACCCGGTCATCCACCGTCACCGGCATGGTGAGGATGAGCGCGCCGTACGACTTCCCGTGCGGGTCGAGCGAGAGGGAGCGCGTGACTCCGCCCCCGAGGGAATTCTCGAGCACGAAATTGAGCGCCTCGACCTTCGGCAGTGCGTAGCGCGCGATGGGGCCCCTTGCGAGCGCGCCGAAATGGCTGCGTAGCGCTTCGACCGTGATCTGCTCGACCAGGATCGGGTAATCCTCGGCGCGATACGCGATCAGACCGATGTTGCAGGTATCGCCCTTGTCGCCGGCGCGCGCGTGCGCGATTTCCCGCAGGTAGAAGCGTTTCATGCGGGCACCTCGTGCATCACGACCTGTGCCTTGACGGCGCTGCGCGGGATCAGGACGGAATAGATCGCCAGGACCTCCCGCACGCCGGTGCGCGGCAGCGAAGACATGGCCGGTCCCTTGCCCACGAGGGTTTCGACCTCCCCGGCCAGCCTGGCGGCGTCGCGCCTTTCCCTGGCGCGGCCGGCGAAACGCAGGCGCACCTCGTAAGGCTCGTGCGGGGTCGGCAGGGAGGCGCCGCCGTGCAGGGAGTTCATGCCGATGTAGTCGACCCGCAGTTCCTCGAGGGTGATGCCGCCTATCGCGAGGCGCTCGCGGACCACCTGCTCGGCCAGGCGCGCCCGGTTCAGGCAACCGAGGCCCGCATAGGTGATTTCAGCCTCGCCGATCCAGCCCTCCTTGATGCCGACCGACACCTTCAGCCGGTCGGGGCGCGGCCGCCCGCGCCCGCCGCTGATGCGCACCCGGTCCGGCCCCGCCTCGCGCAACTCCACCCCGGTGAAGTCGACCACCACGTCCGGCGTGATGTAGTTGGCCGGATCGTGGATCTCGTAGAGCATCTGCTCGGTGCAGATGGAGCGGTTGATCACCCCGCCCGTGCCCTCCACCTTGGCCACCACGCCGCCGCCGTCCGCCGTCATCTCGAGATACGGATAGCCGAGATTGCCCAGGTCGGGCACGTCCTTGTAGCCGGGATCGGCGAAAAACCCTCCGGACACGTTGGCACCACATTCGACCATGTCGGCGCAGACCTGGCCTTGTCCGAGCAGATTCCAGTCGGCTTGGCTCCAGCCGAACTCGTGGATCATCGGCGCCAGGAACAGGGAGCAGTCCGCCACCCGGCCGGTGAGCACGATGTCGGCGCCCCGCGCCAGCGCGTCCACGATGTTGTCGGCGCCCAGGTAGGCGTTGGCGGACACCACCTCGCCCGCGAGCGATGCGAGCGGCAGGCCGGTTTCCATGATCGGCAGGGTCGCGGCGTTGGCCCGGCAGTAATCCAGCACGTCGTCGCCGAGGATGGCGGCGACCCTGGCCGGCCCGAGCCGCATGTCGCGCACGATGTCGGCCGCCTTGAGCGCGGCCGCCGCCGGGTTCGCCGCCCCCATGCTGCTGACGATGCGGGTGCCGTTGGCCCGGCAATGCGGCAGCACGGCGCGCAGGCGGTCTTCGAGCATCTCGTTGTAGCCGGCGGCGGGGTCCTTCATGCGCAGCAGATTGGCCAGCGCGACGGTGCGCTCCGCGAGCGTCTCGAACACCAGGTAATCGAGCGCGCCGTGCTGCGCCAGCAGGGCCGCCGGCTCGATCCGGTCGCCGGCATAGCTCGCGCCCGCCCCGATGCGCAGCCGGCCGCAGGCGGCCACCCGCGCGCTGCGGTGAGCGCTCATTCGCCCTTGATGCCCTTCACCCTGATGACGCGCGACCACTTTTCGAAGTCGGCCCTCTGCAATGCCGCCAGGGAGGCCGGCGTGCCGGGCGCGGGCACCACGCCCGCCGCGAGCAGACGCGACCTGATCGACTCCGCCTCGAGCGTGCGGCGCATCGCCTGATTGACCCGCTCCACCTCCGCCGCGGGCGTTCCCTTCGACGTGTAGATCGCATACCAGTTGTTGGAGTCCACGCCGGGGAATCCCATCTCGTCGAGCGTCTTCACGTCCGGCAGCAGCGGGTGCCGCTTCGGTGCGGCCATGCCGAGCGCCTTGAGCTTGCCGGCCTTGATATGCCCCAGGGCTACCGGCACGTCGATGAAGATGCCGTCGACATGCCCGGCGATGACGTCGGTGATCGCCGGTGCGACCCCCTTGTACGGCACATGGCGCAGCGTCGTCTTGCTGACATCGGCGAGAAGTTCCATGGCCAGGTGCGGCACGCTGCCGATCCCGGACGAGCCCATCGTGACGCCGTCCTTGCGCTGCCTGGCGGCGGCGATGAACTCCGGCACGTTGCTTGACGGATTGCTGCTGGAGACGACCAGCACTTCGTCGGTATTGACCACCAGGGTCACCGGCGCGAGGTCGCGGAAGGCGTCATAGGGCAGTTTCTCGTAGAGCGCCGGACTGATTGCGACCGCTCCCGCGGTGGTGATGAAAAGGGTTTGGCCGTCCGGCGCGGCCTTGGCGACGAAATCGGCGGCGATGTTGGCATTTGCCCCCGGCTTGTTTTCCACCACCACCTGGTGGCCCAGTTCGCGACCGAGCTGGTCGCTGAGCACGCGCGCGACAAAGTCGATCGGCCCGCCAGGGGCGAAACCGACGATGAGGCGGGTGGTCCTGGTCTGCGCACCGGCCGCCGCGGGGACTGCAAGTACCGCCGTCGCGGCAAAGCCGATCAGCAGGCGGCGGATGGATAGTCCGTAAGACATGATTTCCCTCTCAAGTTGCCGGAGCCCGGGCAGGCCGTGAATTATAGGCACCGGCAGGCTCACCAGGCCGGGCTCAACCATCCGCCGGCGCCGCCGTAAATACAGCCGAGGAGGCAGAAAATCATGGAAGTGACATCGATCGCCGCCCTGGCCGCCCAGTCGACCCAGGCGCGGGCCGGCAATGAAGTGCAGATCGCGGTACTGAAGAAGGCGCTCGACCTGGACGCGCAGGGCGCCATGCAATTGATCGACGCGGCCGCGCAGGCCGGGCGCGCGAACCCTCCCCACCTGGGCAACCGGATCGACACCTTTGCCTGACCGGCGGCTGGCACGCAGACTCGGCTGCCGCATGCGGCAGGGCTAGAATCCTCCCGGTCCTGGCGCCGGCGCTGCGTCGCGCCGGGGCAATCAACCAGAGGATGATCATGCTTTTCGCCCCGTTTGCCGCGCGCACCCTTTTTCTCGCCAACCGTGCCGTGATGTCGCCGATGACGCGCAACCGGGCGGTGGTAGCCGCGACGCCCAACGCCCTCATGGCCGAGTACTACGGGCAACGAGCCAGCGCCGGCCTGATCGTCACCGAGGGCGTCAGCCCCGCGCCGGACGGTCTGGGGTATCCGCGCATTCCCGGTCTGTTCAACCTGAACCAGATGCGCGGCTGGCAGGCGGTCACGCGTGCCGTGCACGCGCGGGGCGGCAAGATCTTCATGCAGATCATGCATGCCGGGCGCGTCGCCCACCCCGCCAACCTGCCGGCAGGCGCCGAAGTGCTCGGACCGACCGACGCGCCCTGTCCGGGGGAAATCTTCACCGACGCCCACGGCATGCAGCCGCACGACAAGCCGCGCGCCATGACCGTCGCCGACATCAGCCGCGCGGTCACCGCCTATGCCACCGCGGCCAAGCTGGCGATCGAGGCCGGGTTCGACGGCGTGGAACTGCATGCGGCCAACGGCTATCTGATCGAGCAATTTCTCAATGCCAACGTCAATACCCGGGTCGACATGTACGGTGGCGACGCCGACAGCCGCAACCGCTTCGCCCTGGATGTGGCGCGCGCCTGCGTCGACGCCGTCGGTGCGGACCGGGTCGGCATCCGCATGTCCCCGTTCGGCAGCTTCAACAGCACCGGCGCCTTTGCCGGCATGGAGGCGCAGTATCTGGACCTGGTGCGCAAGCTGTCGAAAATGCGCCTGATCTATCTGCATGTCCTTGATCATTCCGCCGTGGGCGCACCGGCCGTTCCGCCGCAATACAAGGCGATGCTGCGCCGCGAATTCGATGGCGTGCTCATCCTGGCCGGCGGCTTCGACCGGGCCGGCGCCGAGGCAGCGCTCGCCGCCGGACAGGCCGATCTGATCGCCTTCGGGCGGCCTTTCCTGGCTAACCCGGATCTGCTGGCGCGCATGCGGGCCAATGCGCCCCTGAACGCGCCAGACATGGGCACGTTCTACACCGCCGGCCCGCTCGGCTATACGGACTACCCGACCCTATCCGCCTGAGCCGGCCGGCCCGCGCACCGCACGGACCGGTAGAATCCCGAGGCGGCGGGCTACCAGTGCCGGCGGGAGGACAAGCATGCACATCGTGCCGATAGGCGGCATCCTGGGAGCGCGCGTGGAGGGACTCGACCTTGCCGGGCCGGTCGCTGACAAGACCTTCAGGGCATTGGAGCAGTCCCTCGGGCGCCATGGGGTGCTGTGCTATCCGCGTCAGACCCTGACCTCGGGTGAGCTCAAGGCGTTCGCCGAACGCTTTGGCACCCTGGAAATCAACGTGGCGAACGTCTATCAGGAACCCGGGCTGCCCGACGAATTGAAGTCCCGGCTCTCGGGAATGACCGTCACCCATGATTTCGCCAAGTTTTGGGACAAGATGCGCCTGGCGCCCGGCAGCACCCGCAAGCCGCTGACCGAGGCGCAGCGCGCGGCCAAGCCGCCGGTGTCGCACCCCGTCTTCCTCACCCACCCGATCACCGGCCGCAGGGTCCTGTATGCGAATCCCGGTTACGCCATGCGCATCAACGAGCTGCCCGCCGACGAGAGCTCGCGCATCCTCGAGTTCTTGTTCGCGCATCAGCTGCAGCAGAAGTACCAGTACAAGCACCACTGGCAGGTAGGCGACGTGCTGATGTGGGACAACATCGGCACTATCCACAACGCCGTCCCGGACTACGGGCCGCACGAGCATCGCTACATCAAGCGCTGCCAGGTCATGGCCGACCGCTACTTCGCCGCCGGCACGGCATGAACCGCAACGCCTTCAGGAACGCCGGCGCCGCCGCCTCGCGCCCCCGAGGTATCCGGAGACCTCCCATGCCCCTTCCCCTCATGCGCCTGTGCGCGGCCGCCACCTTCGCCCTGGCGGCGGCATGGCCCGCAGCCGCGCAGGACCGATATCCGGAAAAGCAGATCCGCATCGTTGTCGGGTTCGCCGCCGGCGGACCGACCGATGTCATCGCCCGCGTTCTCGCCGCGGACATGACCACCACCCTCGGCCAGAGCGTGTATGTCGAGAACAAGGCGGGCGCCAGCGCGATGATCGCCACCCGCGAGGTGAAGAACGCCGTGCCTGACGGATACACGCTGCTGTTCGCGTCGCTCGGGCTGAACGTGAGCCCGATCCTGGTGGGGGCCGCAGCCGGCTACAACCCGGCGACGGATTTCGCGCCGGTATCGCTCGCCGCGACCCTGCCCCTGCTGGCGGTCGTCGTCGGCGATTCGCCTGTCCAGTTCGCGGCGTTTCTCAAGCGCGACTACACGCGCTGGGAAGAAGTCATCCGGGCGGCGGGCGTCAAAGGTGAGTAGCGCCGTGAATCCCGTCCATCCCAAGAAGTTGCTGCTGACCAAATGGACCGCGACGCGGCCGGTGGCGCGGCAGAAGCACTACCTGGTGTCCAGGGTCATCCTGCCGGACGAACCCGGCGCCGCCGTCGAGTGGGTGGAAATCGAGGCCGTGCATTCGAAGTCCGTGCGCCGCATCCCCTGGCGTGAGTTGCGCGACCCGTCGGTCTGGCGGCAGGGATGGGTCTAGGCCGCGCCATCGCAGCCGCGCCAGCCCGGCGCATCGTCAATCGTTCTCAGCCCGCCACCCATCGGAGCACGCATGTCAGCCGATACCCTCCTGATCGCCAAAGCGCTCGACTTCGCCTGCCGCAAGCATGTGCACCAGCGGCGCAAGGGCGAAGGCAAGGAGCCGTACATCAACCACCTGGCCGAAGTCGCGCACCTGGTCGCCGAAGCCACCGGCGGCGCGGATCCCGCGCTGGTGGCCGCCGCACTGCTGCACGATTGCATCGAGGACCAGGGCGTGACGCATGCCGAACTGGTGCAAGAGTTCGGCGCGGATGTCGCGATGCTCGTCATGGAAGTCACCGACGACAAGAGCACGCGCAAGGAACTGCGCAAGCAGGCGCAGGTGGATCATGCGGCGCACATATCGGCGCGCGCCAGGATCCTGAAAATCGCCGACAAGACCTCCAACCTGCGGGCGATCCAGCACAGCCCGCCGCCCTGGCCGCTCGCACGCAAGCGGCGCTACTTCGCCTGGGCGCAGGCCGTGGTGGCGGGCGCACGCGGTCACAACCGCATGATCGACGCGGCGTTCGATGCGGAATATGAAAAGGCTGTCATCGCCGGCCTCGCGGACCGCGCGTTCGTCTGGCACATGGCCCTGGAAACCGAGGGCGACGACTGAAGCCGCGGCCGATAGTCGCGCGCCTCGGCCAATCCGATAGGATGTCGCCACGGTGCCCGACGGCACGCCCCTGTTCGCCCGACTCACGCATGCCATCGAAGCCCGCCGCAAGCCGCAAAACCGCCCCCCGCAGAAACGCCGCGCCCGCGGCGCTGCTGCCGCCGGCCGCCAGGAAGCGCCTGATCGTCGGCATCACCGGCGCCACCGGCGCGATGTACGGGGTGCGCCTGCTCGAAACCCTGCGAGCGCTGCCCGACTGGGAAACCCACCTCGTCGTCTCGGACGCCGGCGTTCTCAACGCCTGGCAGGAGCTCGGCATGTCGCGCAAGGAGCTCGAGGCATTGGCCGATGTCCACTACAACCCGCGCGACATCGGCGCGGCCATCGCCAGCGGCTCCTTCCTGACCGAAGGCATGGTGGTCGCGCCATGCTCGATGAAGACCCTGGCCGCCGTCGCGCACGCCCACGCCGATGACCTGATCTCGCGCGCCGCGGACGTCATCCTGAAAGAGCGCCGGCGCCTGGTGCTGTTGACGCGCGAGACGCCCTTGAACCTGGCTCACCTGCGCAACATGACGGCCGTCACCGAGATGGGCGGGGTGATCTTTCCGCCGGTGCCGGCGTTCTACGCCAGGCCGGATTCGATCGACGCCATCATCGCCCACACCACCGCGCGCGTTCTCGACCTGTTCGGCCTGCACTCGGCGGAATTGGCGCGCTGGCAGGGCATGAAAAAGCCCTGAGCCTCAGGTCCCGCCCTGCGCCACCCGGCGCTTCGCTTCGGCGATCAACGCAGCCCGATCGATCTTGTTGGTCGTGGCGAGCGGCAAAGCGTCAAGGAACCATATCCAGCGCGGATGCTGGAAGGCCGGCGCATGCGCGAGCGCATGCGCCTTGAGCGCCTCCGCCGTGGCCGATGATCCGGCTCGCAGCACGACGAACGCGGCCGGCTTGAATCCCTTGATCTCGTCTTCCACGGGCAGCACGGCCGCCTGCTGCACGGCGGGATGCGTTTCAAGAAGCTTCTCGACTTCGCCCGGATAGATGTTTTCGCCGCCGGACACGAACATGTCGTCGCTGCGCCCGACGAAAAAGTGAAAGCCGTTCTCGTCGCGCCGGAACACGTCCCCCGTGCTGTAGTAACCGTCCGCAGTGAACGGGTTCTTCAAGGGGGGAATGCGCGTTGCGGCCTTGTGGTAGCCCGTCATCACCGCCGGCGACCTCATCTGCAGGACCCCCTGCATGGCGTCGAGATTGTCGCCATCGACCAGTCGCAGCGACACCGCCGGATGCGGATAGCCGACCGACAGTTCAGGCTGCTTGAGCCCCTTGGGGTGCGGACCGAACACCACCGGGCCACCCTCGGTGGTGCCGAACGCGTTGGTCACGTGCGTACCGGGAAATGCGGCCCGGATCGCCGCCATCAGGCTGGGCGAGACCGGTGCGGATCCCATGCGCAGGAACTCGACCGACGACAGGTCGGTCGCCTTCAATTGCGCCTTTTCCTGCAGCATCATGGCGATCATCGGCGGCACCGCGGTAAGCCAGGTGCAGCGATACTTTTCGATCGTCTCGATGTAGGCCTTGGCAAGGAATTGCGGCAGCAGCACGATCGTGGCGTGCGCCACCGAGGCCATCTTGGCCAGCGCCAGCGCGTTCATGTGATATAGGGGCGCAGCGATCAGGAAGCGGTGACGCGCCCAATCGTTGCCGCCCACCCGTGTGCGCGCCACCCAGATGTGGCTGGCGTGGGAGAGCATCACGCCTTTGGGCTTGCCGGTGGACCCCGACGTGTAAAGGAACATCGCCGTCTCGCGGGCCTCGGGCAGGACGCTTTCGAATGCACCGGGGTCGAGAAAGGCGTCGAATCCCCCGGGGCCGGCTTCGTTGAATGTGACCGTCGGCATGCCTGCGGGCAATTCGCCCTTGCGGGGCGCGTCACAAAACACGAGTCGCGCATCGGCATCGTCGAGGACGAACTCGACCATGGCGCGCGGAAAGCGGAAATTCACCGGCACGGCCACCATGCCGGCGCGCATGATGCCGTAGTAGGCCGCGAGGTTTTCGACCCGGTTGGCGGACAGGATGCCGATGCGCTCGCCGCGTCGATAGCCGCGCCTGACCAGCCCGCGCGCGACCGCGTTGGCCATCGCATCGATCTGGGCGTAGGTGAATTCGCGCGGCGCGGTCTCGCCACCTAGGTCGATCAGGGCAAGCTTGCCCGGGTCGAGGTCGCGGCGGATCAGGTCGCCCAGGTTCTGAAAGTCCGGCAGTGCCATCGAATATGCTTCTCCAAAATGGAAAACGCCGGCGCTGTCGGCGCCGGCGGCCTTGACCTAAGTCACTGCGATCAGGCCTTGGGCGGCGGGGGCGGTGCGGTGGAGTAGACGCCACGTCCGCTGGCACATAGCGCACCATCCTTGTCGAATACCTGGGCCTCGGCGACGCTGAACTGGCTGCCGAACTTGATGACCTTGCCGCGCGCGACCAGGTCGCCGGGCAGGGCCGCCCGGTGGTAGTCGACGCGCAGGTCGATGGTCGGCACGCCGCGGCCTGTCTTCGATACCAGCGCCCAGTCGGCGGTCAGGTCCACCAGGGCCGCCAGAATGCCTCCATGGGTGTACTTGCGGTCCGGATTGACGACCCATTCCTCGCGCCAGGTCGCGGCGATCTCGATCTCGCCTTCGCCCACCGACAGCACCTTGAGGCCCAGCCATTGGTGGAACGGGCCGCGGCGCAGCTTTTCCTCGACCTCGGCGGCGGTGATTTTCTGTTCGCTCATGTTGGTTCCGATCAGGGAGTGATGACGACTTTGCCGATGACCTCGCGGTCCTCGATCAGGCGCAGGCCTTCGCGCGCCTGTTCCAGCGGCAAGGTCTTGTCGATCAGCGGCTTCATCTCGCCCCTGGCGATCATGTCCATCAGGGCGGTCAGGTTGTCGATGTAGAAACTGTTGGAACCGATGATCTGCAGCTCGAAGCTCCACACGTAGCGCAGGTCTTCCTTGGGATCATGCCCGGCGGTGGCGCCGCAGACCAGAAGCTTGCCGCCGCGCTTGAGGCACTTGAGCGATGGCACCCATGTGTCGCCGCCGGTGAAGTTGATGACCACATCGACGCCGCCTTCGTAGGAACGCCGCTGCGGCTTGCCGTACTTCTCGATGGCCCACTTGGAGAAATCGACCTCCTTGTAGTTGATCACCTCGTCGGCGCCGATGTCCTTCAGGCGCGCCAGCTTGTCGGCGCTGCTTGCGCAGGCGATGACTTCCGCCCCGAGCTTCTTGGCGAGGATCACGCAGCCGGTCCCCACGCCGCCGGAGGCGCCCAGCACGAGGACGCGATCGCCCTTGCGGATGGTGTTGTGGGTGATGATCATGCGGTGCGCAGTGCCATACGCCACGGGCAGCGACGCGGCCTCGGCGAATGACACGGCGTCGGGCATCGGAATGAGCTGATCGGACGACACCAGGCAGTATTCGGCCATACCGCCGTCGAGCATCTCGCCCATCAACCCCTTGGCCTTGTTGAGCGGATTGACCAGCACCCGGTCGCCGGGCTTCCAGCCCGTGACGCCGCCGCCCACCTCGGTGATCGTGCCTGCCATGTCCAGGCCGATCACCACCGGCAGCGGCACCTTGATGCCCGGCATGCCCTTGACCGTGAACACGTCGTGATAGTTGAACGACGAGGCGCCGACGCGGATGATGACGTGGCCGTCCCTGAGTACCGGCAGCGGGTGGTCGTTGACGACTTCCAGGTTTTCCAGGCCGCCATGCTGGCGCAGGACCAAAGCTTTCATGCTGTTTCCTTGTGTTTTTGGATGTGCGAATTCGGATGGCCGGATGGGCCGGGCAATGCAGGCGTCAGTCGCCCGGCGCCAGACCGACCAGCCGATTGACATGCGTGCCGACCCGGGCGCCGTCGAGACCGTAGACGTGGATCGACAGCGCGTCATTATCGCCGCCATTGCCGAGTTTGTGGATGGCATCCAGGCCGGCATAGGCAAAGCAGGCCGCGCCTGCGCGGAGGTCGCGATGGCCCGCGGGCCGGGCGCAACCGGTCGCGGCATCATAGGCATAGGCGGTTTCGAGGAGCGCACCGTGCCGCACCGAGTAGGCGCACCAGGTATGGTGGCCATGCACGGGACTGAATTGGCCGGCCCCCCAGACGATTGACACGATGGCGTAGCGGCCCAGCGGGTCGGCATGGAGGAGGTGCCGGACATAGCGAGCCTGCGCCGGGCGCCGCGCCGCGGGCGGCACCAGCCCGGCGTCACCCGCGACCGCGGCGAACGCGGCGGCCATGCGCCCCGGCATTTCGTCCATCGGCGCGATGCAGGCATCATCCACAAGGGCGGCGAGTGCGCGCAACCCGGTTGCTGCAGACGAAGTACTCGACAGTGACATACAGACCCCCGTACGTTGCGCGAGGTTGGGAGTGGAACAGCCCGTATCGTAGCGGCCGGGACCGGAAAAAGGCTTGCGTTTTTGCTATTGTTATCGTCCTTTTTTGGTATTTTTTTCTAAGAAAATGTCTTTCGATAAAATAGATTTGCTTATCCTTGCTCTCCTGCAGGAGGATGCAGCCATGCCGGTCGCGGCCATCGCCGACCGGGTGGGGCTGTCCGGCACGCCCTGCTGGCGTCGCATCCAGCGCCTGGAGGCCGAAGGCGTCATACGCAAGCGCGTCGCCCTGCTGGACGCCGGCATGCTCAACGTCGGTGTCACCGTCTTCGTGGCCGTCAAGACCAGCCGCCACAACCAGGACTGGTTCGAGAAGTTCCACGCCGCGGTCATGAAGTTGCCGGAAGTCGTGGAGTTCTACCGGATGAGCGGCGAGATGGACTATCTGCTGCGCGTGGTGGTGCCGGACATCGCCGGATATGACGCCGTCTACAAGAAGCTGATCCGCACCGCCGACCTGTTCGACGTGACGTCCAGTTTCGCGATGGAGCAGATCAAGTACACCACCGCGCTCCCGCTGGACGCCGCAAGCGGTGGCCGCGCAGCCCGCTCGACGGGCTGACACCGGACCGCGCCGCGCACGGCCGGCCCGGGCGCGAGCTGCCAGCGGGCCGCTGCGGTCGAGGTCGTGATTTCAGGCGGGCTGGCCGGCAAACAGCTTGTCATAGGCCGCAAGCAAGGTCTGGTGCATGGCGCTACCCTGCATGTCGGCGCCCAGGGTTTCGAGGCCGAAGAACCGCTCGCTGCCATTGAGCAGCGCCTCCGCCTGGCGCAGGGTCTGCCGGCCGTAAAGCAGCGCCAGCGAAGCGCGGAAGGCTTCGACGTCGTCAAGATTGAGCAGGGTTTCGACGCAACGATAGACCAGACGGCGCGCAGGATTCATCTGGTGATAGTGGTGAATCCAGTCGCAGCCTTCGCGGATGGCCTCGCGGTCACCGATTGCCAGCGCCAGCAGGGTCTTGAGTTCGCCGACGCGCAGTTCCTTCCATGCGCTACCCAGCGGAACGGCAAGCCCGAGAATTTCCCAGAGAGGCCGCTCGTCCGACAGATTGAGCGTCTGCAACTCGCCCAGGAGTTCGTCGCATTCGTCATCGCTCAGGTCGGGCAGACGCACCATCGCCGGGCGAATGCGGTTGCCTATGCTGTTGTTTTCCCATTCGAGGTCTTCCACCGGGTAGATTTCCGACATGCCGGGTACGAGGATGCGGCAGCTGTAGGCGCCCTGCTCGGCGAAATCCGCCACATAGATGTCCTTGCCCTCCGCCTCGATGGCCTTGCAAAGCCAGGCATAGTCCTCCGCGGTGGTGGTGCCGAAGTTCCAGTCGCAGAACGGGAAGTCCGGCTTGTCGCCCATGAAGTTCCAGCTGATCACGCCGCTCGAATCGACAAAATGGATCTCCAGGTTCGAAGGCAGGTTGATCTCGTCCATGTCGAAACCCGGCTCGGGAAAGCCCTCTAGCGATTCGAGGGCCCGGCCTTGCAGGAGTTCGGTCAACGCACGCTCGAGCGCGACTTCAAAGCGCGGATGCGCGCCGAAACTGGCGAAGCACCCCTGATCCTTGGGGTGCAGCAAGGTGACATTCATGACCGGATAGCGGCCACCCAACGACGCATCGCGCACGAGAATTCCGAATCCCGCATCCCGCAATCCCTTGATGCCGGCGGCAATGCCCGGATAACGGGCAATCACCGATTCCGGCACTTCAGGCAGGCAGAGCCCTTGGCTGATGATGCGGTTCTTGATGTGGCGCTCGAAGATCTCGGACATCGCCTGGCTGCGCGCCTCCATCATGGTATTGCCGGCCGCCATGCCGTTGCTGACGTAGAGGTTGCCGATGATGTTGACCGGGAACCAGGTGATCGCGCCATCGGACAGGCGCGTGTAGGGCAGTGTGCAGATGCCGCGCGCGACGTTGCCGGAGTTGAGGTCGACCAGTACCTCGCCGTCGATCTCGCCTTCCGGGTTGTAGAAGGCGTGCAGCCGGGGATTGAGCATCTCCGCGGGCCATGTACCGTCCTCCGCGGGCGCGAACCAGCGCTCCTGCGGGTAGTGGACGAATGGCCGGTTGGCCCGGGTCTCTCCGAGATAGAAGTGGGTCCAGAAGTAATGCGTCCCGAGTCTTTCCGCAAATTCGCCCAGGGCGCTGGCGCGCGCGGCCAGTTGCGTGCCCCCCTTGCCATTGGCGAACAGCATCGGGCACGCACGATCGCGCACATGCACCGACCAGATCGCCTCCACCGGATTGAGCCAGGACGATTCGTCGAGCTCGAATCCGCGCGCGGCCAGTTTCGCCTGCAGGGTGGCAATGGTCGATTCGAGCGAGGCGTCCTTGCTCGGAATGAAGGTTTCTTTGTGCATCATGGGGGGCTCGCTTCTGACAAGGGCGGAAAGGTCGCGATGCGCTCCGCGTCATCGGCCCTGACACCGGCCTTCGCGGTCGTTGGCATCAGGAAAAAGGCAGCGAGCAAAAAGCGGGGTGGCCGGGCGGGTGGGCCGCACGGCGCGGCCGGCGTCCAGGCCCGACGGACAATGGGCGGGACCAAGCAACGCACGGCGGCGCGCGTGATTCTACGATCGAAACGCGCGGCCGGCGCCCCGCTGCATGCGGCCTGTCCCGGGAGCGCGGCGGTTTGCCCGACCCGCGGTCGGACCGGTCATTCGCCCTTGGTGCCGGAATCGCGGATCAGCTTGCCCCATTTCTGGATCTCGGATTCGACATAGCGGGTGAACACCTCCGGCGCGGCCACCAGCAATTCGGCACCGTCGGCCGCGAGCCGCTCCGCGAAGTCCGGCTGCTGCGCCACCTTGACGATCTCGGCGTTCAGGCGCGCGATCGCGCGGGCGGGGGTGCCGGCCGGGGCGGAGACGCCCAGCCAGGAGGCGATTTCATATCCCTTCACACCGGCCTCGGCGATGGTGGGAATCTCGGGCAGCGTCTTCAGGCGCCGCTGGCTGGAGACACCGAGCGCGCGCAGCTTGCCGGCCTTGACGTGCGGTGCGGCGGCCGAAACGCCGGCGAACATCAGGTTGACCTGCCCGCCCACCACATCCAGCAACGCCGGACCTGTCCCCTTGTAGGGAACATGCACCAGATTGACCCCGGCCATGGCCTTGAACAATTCGCCCGCCAGGTGGGCGCCGCCGCCGCTGCCCGCGGAGGCGAAATTGAGGACGCCGGGACGCGCCTTGGCATCGGCCAAGAGTTCGCCCACCGTCCGGGCGGCGACCGAGGGATGCACCACCAGCATCAGCGGATACGAGGCGACGTTGCTGACATGCGCGAAATCGCGCATCACGTCGTAGGCGAGCTTCGGATAAAGGGTCGCGTTGGCCGCGTGGCTCGACGTCATCATGAAGAGGGTATGGCCGTCGGGCGGAGACTTGGCCGCCAGTTCCGCGCCGATGTTGCCGTTGGCCCCGCCGCGGTTGTCCACCAGCACCTGCTGTCCCAGGCCGTCGCCGAGTTTCTGGGCCAGGCTGCGGGCCAGAATGTCCGCCGGCCCGCCGGGCGGATAACTGACGATGAACCTGATCGGGCGGACCGGGTAGTCCTGCGCCTGTGCCGCGCCGCAGAGCGCCGCGAAGACGTGAACGACCAGCGCCGCCAACATCCTGAAGCAATGCATGCCGTTCTCCTCAGTCGAGTGAAGGGGGGGTTTCGGTCAACGCCCTGGTCACCTGCTCCGCCAGGCTGGTGACGGCCAGGTTGAAATAGTGCTTGCCCGCCGCCGCCGTCGCGGTGCTCGGATCGCCCTGATGCCCGTCGCGCGACACGGCCGCATGCGGGTAGTGGAAGAAAGGCCGTACGCCGTGTCCGACCATCCGGTAGGTCTTCGACATGTCGACCAGATCGGGGCGAAGGTGCAGCATCAGCGAGGTTTCGGCCACGTTGGCATGGCAACGCCCGAAACTCTCGTCGGTCGAAAACCAGGTGCGCAATTCGGCATTGATCTCCCACCAGCTCATGGCGCGCATGCGCATGTCGGGGTACCGGGCGCCGCAGTTGGCAATCGCGTTCTGCAGGGGGAATTGGTTCGGCAGATTGCCGTTGACGAACAGCACGCGCCTGAAACCCTCCGCATGCATCCATTCGCACATCTCCTCGATGACCTTCTGGAAGGTCTCGGGCCTGAGCGAATAGGTGCCGGGGAAACCGCGGTGGTTGGACGAGTGGCCGTAGGGAATGGCCGGAAGGACCGGCACGCCGGTCAGCGCGGATACGCCCCGGGCGATTTCCTGGGCGAGCAGGAAATCCACGTTGAGGGGCAGGTGCAGGCTGTGCTGCTCCACCGCGCCCACCGGCAGCATGACCATTTCCATGCCGCGGGCGATCAGGCTCTTGACCTGGGGGTGGCTGAGTTCGTCCAGCAGAAGGGGTTTGGCGGTCATTGCTTTTCCGATCGGGTGGTTGATGAGGAATCAGGCGCACTCGCGGCCTGGTCCGGCCGCTGCGGGCCCCCGGGGCTGCCGCGCGCGATGAACGCCGCCATCAGCCGCGCGATCGCCACCCCTTCATGCGCGTGGCGGATGCTCTCGAGGCCGGCGGCGAACTTTTCCTCACCGAGCTTTTCTCGGCGCATGTTGATCAGGTTGCCGAGGATGGTGACATCCAATTCCGGGTGCGGTTGCAGGCTCAGCACATGGTCGTCCACCGCAAAGGCCGCCACCGGACAGGTGTCGTTGCTGGCCAGCAGGCGCGCCCCCGGCGGCACGTCCAGGACCTGATCCTGGTGGGTGGCCAGCAGATGGAACGTGACGCTGCCGTGCGCCGCCGCGTACGCCGGCTCATGCCAGCGGTACTGCATCCGCCCCATGTTCCAGCCCTGCGGCGCACGGCCGACCGGAGCACCCAGGCAATACCCGAGGATCTGGTGCCCGAAGCAGATGCCGACCAGCTTCTTGCGCCGCGCCAGCAGAGCATCGACGCGTTCACGCAGTGCCACCACCCAGGGCTCGGCGGAAAACGCATCCGCCCGGCTGCCGGTGAGGACCACGGCGGCATAGGGCTCGAACGATTCCGGATATTCCCCGTGGACGGTATTGAAGACATCGAAGGACCAATGCTCCGCGCCCGCCTTGCGGAACAGGTTCACGAACAGATCGGCGATGCGGCTGATGTGCGGCGCGGTGCGGCTGTCGAAGGAGTCGTTTTCGAGGATGCAGACATGCATGACGGCGGCGGGAATGAGGATTTTTCGGCCGGTGCCTCCCCGGCCCGGATTCCGCCGGGCGGCGCGGTTGGCAGACGGTCAGAGCACCGTATTGTCGCAGCAAGCCGGGCACCATCTCGCGACAGCCCGGGAACCGGCCATGCCCGGCGGATCCCGGCGGGCACGTATGTTGCGGCGCGGCCGCAAGGGAACCTGGAGCGACGTACGCGATGTGCGCGATGAGTGCGCCGGGCAGGTATGGTCGTGCAGTCCTCAGCCCGGCCTCCAGATTCCGCTCCGCGCGCCGAAAACCCTGGAGAACGCCCGAGCCGGGCACGGCCACGGGCTCCCCGGGCAGACGCCCGGATTCATGCGCCGGCTTCCGGCACGGCGCATCATGCCCACATGCCGGCGGCACGCTCAGCCCAGACAGTCCGACCCATGCCTCCACGCACCCAACCCGACCGCGCGCGACGCGCCCCCCTTGCGAACCCGGTCAGGCGCAGGTTTGTCCATGCGGCATGCATTGCCCTTGCCGCTACTGGCACCTCGGCGCCGATGGCCCAGTCGCGCCCATGGCCGCCGCGCGTCGCATTCAGTCTCGGCATGCTTGCCTACCTTGTCGAGGTAAGGATACTGTCCGAAGACCAGATGGCCGTCTTCGCAGCCATCGGCAGACGCTGGTCACAGGCCGGCTCACCTTCGACCAGCCTGTTCAACACGGGATATGAGAACGCGCGCGCCAGCACCAATCACGGACGCGACCGGCTCGCGGCGGAAAGGCTCGGCCAAGCCCAGATGCACGAACTTCTTCATGAACTAGCCGGAGGCGGACTCCTCAACGAGGCGGAGTTCCGGGCGATGTACGAACGGTCCCGACCCAAGGGGCCGGGCCCCGAAGAGCGCGCCCTCGCCGAACGCAATGCCCGCGAGGCGGCCGTGTCCGACAGATTCATCGCCGTGACGCCGAAGACCGCACATGCCGCAAACGCCCTCGAGGCGGCGCGGCGCGCCGCCTCGGAGAACGGCCTCGAGGTCCGACTCGGCGAATCCAAGTTCTTCGAAAGCTACCGTCGCTCCGAAGCATTGGACGATCGGCAAATCATGATCGGCCCGATCCCGCCCAATATGCACCAACGGCTGCTCCTCGACAGACAAGGGCTGTTCACCAGCCTGGGGCGTTTTGGGCCGACCGCAAACGTCAACCGTGCGGAATTCATGGCGGGGCGGCCCATCGCGCAGGCGAGATAAGCAGGGGTTCTCATGGTGCCCCCCGGGCAACCCCGGCCACACGCACCACAGTCGGCGTCCCCGCGGCCTTGACGGCGCGAGCACGCGGCCACCCGTTGGAGACAAAGCGCACGGTCTCACTGTGGCCGGCCCGGCTGCATGAAGCCCTCCCGTGTCAGGACTGCGAGTATCGCCGCGCGCATGCGCTCGGGCGTCCGGTAGTCCGAATGCGCGCGCAGGACGGCTGCGGTATCGCACACCCGCGTGAGGGTAGCGAACCGGCGCCCAGCCTCCTCGAGTTCGACCCAGTGGACGGCGATGACCGCCCCGCGGTCCGCGCCGTGTTGCGCCGCCGGATGGCAGGTAGCGGGTAGCGGCCAGTTGCCGCTCGCAGGTACAGTTCGCCTCGGCACGGGGTCGCGACCTTGACGATAACCGCCTTCGCGAAACCGGCCGCGAATGCCTCCCCCGCGAGCAGACTGCGCCGGTGTCGGGGAAGCGAACATGGTGGTGGCCGCCGCCAGCGACGCGACCGACGCCGAACCTGATTTGGGCATGGGAATCTCCTTGTCGACGAGGCCCGGCGGGCCTCCAAACGTGCTTAGACGAGGCAGGCCGCCCTCTGTGACATGCCGGGCGCGCGCCGGCCGCCGGGAGGGAGTGGCCCGTCAGGGCGCCAGCCACCGGTTCAATGCGAGGGAGATCCACGGGAAGTAGGTCACAAGGGCCAGCACGCCCAGGAGCGCCCAGAAGAACGGCATCACCTCACGATACACCTCGTTGATCTTGACCCTGGCGATGCTGGCGGTCGCAAAGACCAGCACGCCCAAGGGCGGGGTCAAGGCGCCCAGCACCAGGTTCATGACCATGATGATGCCCAAATGCACCGGGTCGATGCCCGCCATCACCGCGATCGGCATCAGGATGGGCACCAGGATGACCAGCGAGGCGATGTATTCCATGGCCAGGCCCACCAGCAGGAGAAACACGTTCAGAACCAGCAGGAACAGCCATTTGTTGTCGGCCAGGAAAGCCATCGACTGGGCGATCTTTTGCGGGATGCGTTCGATGCCCAGCGCCCAGCCGAACGGTGCCGAGGCTGCGACGATGGCGATGATGGCGATGGTGTCGACCAGGGCCTCCTGCAGGATTTGCGGCAGGTGGCGCCACTGGAGTTCGCGGTAGGTCGTCACCCCGATCAGGACCGCATACACCACGGCGATGGCGCCGGCCTCGGATGCGGTGAAGGCGCCGCCGCGCATGCCCAGCACCACGAAAAGCGGCACCAGCAGCGCCGGGATGGCCTTGCGAAAAGCCGCGCGCCGCTGCGGCCATGCCATGGGGGCGGTGCCGGCCTCGAGACCCCGGCGCCTGGCCTGGACATGCACTGTCAGCATCAGTGCCGCGGCCATCAACAAGCCCGGAAAAATGCCTGCCGTGAACAAGGCGCCGACGGATACCGCGCCCGCCGCCGCGAAAATGATCATGCCGATGCTCGGCGGGATCAGGTTGTCGATGGTCGATGCGCAACTGGTCACGGCCGCGGCGAAGGGTCTGGGATAGCCGCGCCTTTCCATTTCCGGCACCAGCACCTTGGCCGTGCCGACGGCGACGGCCAGCGATGAGCCCGACAAGCCGCCCATCACTGTGTTGGTCACGACATTGACCTGCGCCAGGCCGCCGCGCATGTGACCCACCAGTGCCGCGGCGAAGCCGATCAGGTGGCGGGTGATGCCGCTGGCGTTCATCACCTGCGCCGCCACAATGAAGAACGGGATCGACAGCAGCAGGAACGAATTGACCGAACTGGCCAGGCTCTGGGAGATCGGCAACAGCATCAAGTCGCCCTGCTTGGCGAAAGAGGCGAAGGCGGCGAAGACGAGGCAGTAGGCGATCGGCACATCGAGGAACATCAGGCCCAGGGCGACGATGTGCAGCATCCACCCCACCCCGAGGTCGAAGGTGAGCCAGGGCGACGCGCTCAGAAACAGCTTGAAGGCCAGCATGCCCAGGGCGATGCCGACGAGGTTTGCGCCGGGGAACGTCCATCGCATGGGGTTCTGGAAAGCCAGGCACAGCAGGGACAGGCCCGCCCCGACCGGTACGGCCATGTAGAGGTAGCGGGAGGGCCATTCCAGCGAGCCGCTGGTGCCGCTGACGCGGCTGCAGAAATCCCAGCCATGGACCAGCATGGCGATGCAGGCGGCGGTCATCACGGCCTGGCTCAGGAGGTCGAGCTTGCGCACATGCGGCTCGGCCAGGCGGCTGGTGAGGAACTCCATGCGCATGTGCCTTTGCCGGGCGATCAGCAGCGCGCAACCGGGAAACACCGTCCAGACGAACAGCCAGCGCGCCAGCTCCTCCGACCACGAAAGCGGGCTGTCCAGCACGTATCGGAAGACCACCTGCAGCACCGTCAACAGCACGGTCATGGCGAGCATGGCCACGCACAGTCCGCCCAGTGCGGCAAGAGCGAGTTCCCAGGAGCGGCGCAATGCGTTCATGCGTGCTTTCGTGACATGTGCCGCGCCGGGCGCGCGGTGGAGCCGCGCACCATCAGCGTGGGCGGGTAATGGGTCACCATGCCCAGGGCGGGCGCGGGGGCTGATTTGGCCTGGCCGAGCACCCTGATCAGGTGGCCGGCGCTGGCGCTGGCGACTTCACGCACGGGCATGCGCATGGTGGTCAGGCCCGGCCCCCACCAGGCGATGGCAGGCGAGTCGTTGAATCCCACCACCGACAGGCTGCCGGGCACCGCAACGTCGTGCTGGCGCAGCGCCTCCAGGGCCCCCTCGGTGCCGCGCGCGGTTGAGATCACCACCGCGCTGGGCGGGTCGCCGCGCGACAGCAAATGTGCCATCACCCGCCGCCCGTTGAGTGCGTCGGGCGCGTCGCAGAAGACCGCGCCCGGGTCGACATGCGCGCCGGCGCCCTGCATGGCCCGCATGTAACCCTTGAGCCGGTCGGCTCCGGTGCTCAGGGCCTTGGGTCCGCCGATGTAGGCAATGCGACGATGCCCCAGTTCGAGCAGGTGCCGGGTGGCCTTTTCCGTGGTGGCCGCATCGTCGATGCCGAACCAGTCGGACTCGAGCGCCGCGCACTTGCGGATGAGTTGCACATGGGCGATGGACCGCAGCCAGGTGGTGGTTTGCGCCAGCGGCCTGGCGGTGGGCACCCAGACGATGCCATCCACGCGCGCCTCGGCCAGGCTGCGCACCTGCCGCATTTCGACTTCGGGCCTGTCCTCGGAAATGCACAGCACCAACTGGTAACCCGCCTCGTCGAAGCTCTGCGAAATGGCCTGGGCGGCGGTCGAGTAGAAGGCGTTGAGCACATCCGGGATCACCAGTCCCACAAGGTGGCTGCGCTGGCTGCGCATCTGGCGGGCCGCGGAATGCGCTACGTAGCCCAGTTCCTGGGCGGCTTGCGCGACCTTGGCCCGCGTGGCGGCGCTGATGCGCGTGTCTTGGCTCAGGGCGCGGGCCACGGTGGACGCCGCCACGCCAAGGTGCTGCGCGATGTGCTTGATCGTGACCACTGTGCGGAAACAGGCCGGGCCGCGCGGACGACCTGAGGTTGAAGGTCGGGGAAGTATAGCGGAGAGTCCGATTTGTGCGCAAACGATAGCAATCTAAGTGCGCATGGGCGCGCACGGATTCTGCGAACGGGCAAAGCAGACCTAGGCACCGGCGGGAAGTGATACGGCGCTCGCATCAGGGAATTTTTGTGCTATCGTTTGCGCATCAAGGCCGTCGCATCGGAACCGCTGTCCAAGCCCCCCAGCCCACCAGATCTAAGTAGATCCAACCGACAAAGGAGACACCGCATGACCGCAGAAAGATCGTCGCAAGCCCCCGGCGTAAGCCGCAGGCGCATCCTTCAGGCTGGCGCCGCCGCCCTGCCTCTGGCGGTCACTGGCTCGGCCTGGTCGCAGCAGAAATTCGTCTTCCGCATGGCGCACTCGGAGGCCGTCGGCGCGCCGCTGACACTGGCTTTGCAGAAATGGTGCGAGGTCCTCAACAGCCGCAGCGGCGGCCGCATCGACGCACAGCATTTCCCGGGCAGCCAGCTGGGCAGTTACACCCAGTTGATCGAGCAAAGCCGCATCGGCACCATCCAGGGGACGGTGGGCGGCCCCGACACCGAGGAGTCGGTGGCCCCCGAGATCGCGGCCACCGGCGGGGCGCCCGGATTCATCTTCAAGGACGAGGCGCACGTCGACAGGATATTGCAGGGGCCGCTCGGCGACGAGGTCTCCGCGGTGGCGCGCAAGAAGACCGGCGTGGAATTCGTGGCCTACGCCGAGGTCGGCTTTCGCCACATCCTGTCCAAGCGCCCGATTACCAGCCTGGACACCTTGAAGGGCTTGAAGATCCGGGTGCCCGAGATCAGGATCTGGGTCGACTTCTGGCGCAGGCTGGGCGCGAACCCGACACCGCTCCCCTACGCCGAGCAGTACACCGCGCTTTCGACCGGGGTGATCGACGCGGTCGAGGCGGATTTCTTCTCCATCCGGGGCTTCAAGTGGTTCGAGCAGGCCAGGCACCTGACGCTCAGCTACCACTGGTTCCTGCCCAAGGCCGTGCGGGTCAATGCCCGCTGGCTCGACGGCCTGCCGCCAGATCTGCAGACCCTGGTTCGCCAGAGCGCCAGGGAAGTGTTCGCCGAGCAGCGCAAGGAAAACCGCGCCAAGACCGACGAGGCGCTCGCCGACCTCACCAAGGCGGGCGTCACGGTGCACAGGCTGTCGGCGGAGGAGTCGGGCAGGTGGTTCGCCACGGCGCGGCCGCTGTTCGACGAGTTCGGCAACAAGAGCGCCGAAACCAAGGCCATGGTCGGACGCATCCTGGCGGCGCGCTGATGGGTTTCAGCCTCGGCGAGGAGGCCATCGAACTGCCCCGCGGGGCGTGGGCGGCGGGCGCCCGCACCCTGCTGATGCGCGACGGCAGGCCCGTCCTCGGACTGACCCAGGGCGCCTTTCGCAGTTACCTATTCCCGGTGTTCACTCCGGCGGGCTTCGCCGTCACCAGCGAGAGCCCTGCCGACCATCCGCATCACCATTCGGTCTGGGTCGGCGCGGACCATGTGAACCTGCATGTGCCCGCCGAGCAGCGGGCCGAGGTCTACAGCTACAACTTCTATGTCAACGACGTCTTCCAGGGCCGCGCGCCCGGGCGAATCCTGCAGACCGGCCTGGAGGGGCGCGAGGACGGCGACGCCATGCTGCTGACCCAGCAGCTGCGCTGGCTGGGGCCGCGGGAATGGGGCGCACCGGACGGGCGCCATGTGCTCGACGAGACGCGGGTGATCCGCGTGCGCCACCTGGCGGCCCACCGGGCGTTCCAACTTGAAATCACGTCGAGCCTCGCGGCGCCGGCCTGGCCAGTGAGCATCGGCCCCACCCGCCATGCCTGGTTCAATGCGCGCGTCGGGCCCGGCATGGCCCCGATCCACGGCGGTCGCAGCCGCGTCGCCGCGCCGGGCGCCGCCCGGCTGGCCTGGCACGCATGCACAGGACCGGTTGGCGGCGATCATGTGGCCGGGCTGGCCATGACCGCGTGGCCGGCGGCGAGTGTCAATGACTGGTACGCGAGTCCCTGGGGGGTGATGACCGCCAACCCCTGCCTGAGCCGCGCCCTGCGCATCGAGCCGGGGGATGCGGCCCTCACCCTGACGGCACGCCTGCTGGTCTACGACGGGCAGCCCGACGACGACCGGATCGAGCAGGCACTGATGGATTCCCCCGCGCCCGAGGCGTAACCCGGGCCGTTTCCCCTCGACATTGAACACCGACATTCGACACCGCACCGCGGTCCTGGAGGCCACATGATCATTGCGCGCTACGCCGTCGGCGACGAGATTTGCTACGGCGAACAGATTTCACCCACCCACTGGCGGCGCCTCGAGGGCGTGCCGTTCGAGCGCATCGTGCCGACCGCCACCGTCGACGCAGACGCCGATGTGCGCCTGTTGTGCCCGGTCGAGCGACCACGCATCTTCGGCGTCGGCTTCAATTACGCCGCCCATGCCCGGGAGACCGGGCATGCCCTGCCGACCCGACCCGCCACCTTCATGAAACCCGACAGCGCGGCCATCGGGCCCGGCGAAGCCATCATCTATCCGGCCGAGGGACAGAGGGTCGATTACGAGTGCGAACTGGCCGTGATCATCGGCCGGGGAGGACGGCGCATTGCGCCCGGCGATGCCGATCGGCATGTCTTCGGTTTCACCTGCGCCAACGACGTCAGCGAGCGGCCGATCCAGTTCGCCGAGATGGAGGCGGGCTGCCTGCTGGTCGGCAAGGGCTTCGACACCTTCTGCCCACTGGGACCGGTGATCGCCACCGGACTGAACCACCGCGCCCTGGCCATATCCACGCGCCTGAACGGGGAGTTGCGCCAGAGCAGCAACACGGCCGACCTGGTCTTCGATGTGCCGTTCCTGGTTTCCTACCTCAGCCAGGCCATCACCTTGCGGCCGGGTGACGTGATCATCACGGGCACGCCGCAGGGCATCGGGCCCATGCTGCCTGGCGATGTGGTCGAGGTCGAGGTCGAGGGCATCGGCGTGCTGCGCAACCCGGTGCTGGCGCAGGCCGGCTAGAGGCGGCGGGCGCGGTCGCCCGCATCGAAACGGTCCGGCCGAACGAGAGGTCGCGACACCCGGGCGCCGGAAATTGACAATAGACCGACCGGTCTATAGAATTTGCCCATGACTGCAATCCAGGCTGGCGCACCTCCCCCCGGCACCCGCGACCGTCTGATCGGCGCGATGCTTGATGCGCTGCGCACCAAGGGCTTTCACGGTGTCGGCATCAGCGAACTGCTGAGCCAGGCGCAGGCGCCCAAGGGGGTGCTCTATCACCATTTCCCCGGCGGCAAGACCGAATTGGCGGTAGCGGCCATCGACTTCGTCGTGCGGCAGACCACCCGCGCGCTGGGCAAACGCCTGGAGCGCCATGCCGACCCCGCGCAGGCCCTGACCGCCTGGATGGCGGACGCCCAGGCCACCCTGCGGGGCAGCGCCTACCAGCGCGGGTGCCCGCTGGCGACCATCGCGCTCGAGTCGAGCGCGGCCGATGCGGCCATCCGCGAGGCGCTCGCCCGGGGATTCGCGGCCATCCGCGACACCCTGAAGCACGCGCTGGCGGCCAGGGGCCTTGAACCGGCACGGGCCGGCAGCCTCGCCGCCCTGATCGTTGCGGCCTACCAGGGCGGGCTGATTCAGGCGCGGGTGGCCGGCAGCGAGCAACCCATGCAGGACGCCACCACGATGCTCATCGAGATGCTCAAGTCCAACCTGGCCGAAAGCTAGCAGCCAAGGCCTGCGGGAGCCCCCCTGATGCTTCATGAAAACCAGCCACCGCAACCGGTGCAACTCAACGCTGCGGACGGCTACCGCCTCTGGGCCTTGCATTACGCGGCCGCGGGTGCAACGCAGGGCCGCCTCATCGTGGCCGGTGCCACCGGCGTGGCGCAACGCTTCTATGCCCGCTTCGCGCGCTTCGCGGCGGCCAGGGGCATCGACGTCTGGACGCTCGACTACCGCGGCGTGGGCTTGTCCCGCCCGCCGAGCCTGCGCGGTTTTCGCATGGACTATCTCGACTGGGCGCGACTGGACCTGGCAACCCTGCTCGACCATGTCGCGTCGTACGGCCAGGGGCCGATCTGGGTGGTCGGCCATTCCTTCGGCGGCCACGCGTTCGGGTTGCTGCCCGGCCACGAGCGGGTGCAGCGCCTGGCCACCTTCGGCACCGGCGCCGGCTGGCACGGCTGGATGCCGCCGCTGGAACGGCTGCGCGTGATGTTCCTGTGGCATGTCATGGGGCCCGCGGTGGTGAAGGTCAAGGGTTACCTCGCCTGGAGTGCCTTCGGCATGGGCGAAGACCTGCCTCGCGATCTTTACATGCAGTGGCGCAAATGGTGCCAGCGGCCGTACTACTTTTTCGAGGATCCGGACCTGCCCGGACTGGTCGATCAATTCGCCCGGGTGCGCACGCCGATCCGCGCCATCAACGCCACCGACGACCGATGGGCGCCGCCGGCATCGCGCGACGCCTTCATGCGCGCCTACCGCAACGCGGCCCTCGAATGCGTGACCATCGATCCGAAGCGCGACCGGATCGGACCAATCGGGCATATCGGCTATTTTCGGCCCCAGGCAACGAGCCTGTGGCGGGAAACCCTCGACTGGCTATCCGGGCAAGACGCGGGGCCGTGAGGACGGCCCGGCCCTGCCCGCCGGAGTCGCCGTCGATAAATTTTTGGTAAGGTAGAACATGATCACCGGGAGGCACCGTCAGGATGCCGGCCGGCGCGCCCGGCCCAGCATTCCCGCCCCCGCACTCGACCAGGGCCTCAACCTTCGTGGAATCCTGCAATCCGTGACATCTTCTGCAAAACAAAGGCGCTCCGCGGCGCAAGGCGCCAGGCCATGAAGGTTTCGATCCAGCAGGCGTTGATGCGCCTGCCGGCGGCGCCGACAGCCACGTATCCCGACGGCGCGCCATTCGTCACCATGATGGCCGGCGGCTCGATGTCGGTCGAGGTGTTCGCGCCGCGCGGCCGAGACCGGCAGTTGCCCCATGCGCAGGACGAGCTGTACTTCGTCCATCGCGGCACCGCCGGGCTCGTGATCGGCGGGCAACGCTTCGACTGCGCGCCGGGCGACGCATTCTTCGTGGCCGCCGGCGTCGAACATCATTTCGAGGATTTCAGCGACGACTTCGTCACCTGGGTCGTGTTCTACGGGCCCGAAGGCGGGGAACGGCAAGGCCCCGGATAACCGCGCGACCTGGCGCGAAACGGCATCCAGACCCGCCGCCCGCACGCGAGGCGGCACGCCCGATGCCGCGCGGCGCGCCGCCGATCAGGTCATGAGTTCCTGCATGCGAAGCTTGACGCCCTGCGGAATCGCCGCATCCCATGCGGCCTCCTCGCCGGGCAAAGGCAGCAGCTGACCCCATTCGGCGATCTGCCGGGCAGGCACATCGACGATGTAGACCTGCACATGGCTCTCGTGGGTCTGCGCGATCTCGGCCGTGGCGCGCATCAAGTCCAGGACCAGCGGTTCCTTGATCTCGGGGCCTCTCCCGGCACGGATTTGGCCGTGCACGAAGATGTTGTCGTCCTTCAGCGGCTTGCCGCCAAGGAAGTAGTTGCCGGGGGCGACGTCGGTGAACAGTACCTGGGCGAAGTAGGCCGGCGCGCCGGTACGCTCGCAATGGATGTCGGTGATGCGGCGCGCCAGCTGCTCCTTTTGCGCGGCCGTCAGACGGCCCGCGGGGGCGGTTACGACGTAGGTAGGCATGAGGTCGACTCCGAAGGTTGGCTTTTTGTAGTGTACACACCGGAGGACGCGTCCTGACAAGCGGGACTGCGCCGCCGGATCTTGGCTCGCCCATAAGCAGGGCGGCGACCGGCGCCTTGTCGAAAGTGCTCAATGGAAGGGCCGCGATCCGCCCATCGATAGCGCTGCGTGTCGAGTGTTGGCTGCGGCGGAATCGCAGCGGGGCCGCTGAAGTGTGGCTGGCCCAGAAGGCTGCGTATGACATGTGGCAAGCCATCCACGCCGGCAAGGCGCACTCGCGCGTCAAGGCGCTCAAGTTTCAGCCCACATGAAATCCTTGCAGAGGTTGACGCAAAAAACTTCTGAAGAATCCTCTGACGGACCGGTAGCGAACGGTCGCATACCTTGCCGAGTTTTCAGACCCCCTGGTTTTGGCAGGATCGGGAATTCGAACTCTTCGCCGGCGATCAATTTCCGGTCGGCGGCGCACTGGCATAATTAAAGGAAGGCGCCGGGCTCTCCGTCGTCAGACCAAAGGAGTTCAAAAATGCTTGTTGCCGTCCACCGCAGTATGGTTCGTTGGGGGCTGCCGGCCGCGCTGGCCGTCGCGGCATGGCTGGGCTCGCCCTGGGCGTCCGCCCAGGACAAGACCTGGGGCCCCAAGTCGGTACAGATCACCGTCGGTTTCGCTCCGGGCGGCGGCGTGGACCTGCTGGCCCGCATGCTCGCCACCGAACTGCAAAAGCGCGGCATGACGGCGGTGGTCGAAAACCGACCGGGCGCGGGCAGCACCCTGGCGGCCGCCTATGTGGCCGGCCGGCCGAATGACGGCTCAGCGCTGTTCATGATGAACGACTCCTATGCGCTGGCGCCGGCCATCTATCCCAAACTGAGCTACGACCCCAAGAAGGACCTTGCGCCGGTCATCGGTGTGGCCTATGCGCCCATGGTGGTGCTGGTGCCCGCCCAGTCGCCGCACAAGTCCATGGCCGACCTGATCGCCGCCTCCAGGGCCACCCTTAGCTGGGGCTCCTGCGGCTCGGGCACGGCGCCGCACCTGGCCGGCGAGATGCTCAACATCACCTTCAAGGCCAAGAACACGCATGTGCCCTACAAGGGCTGCGGCCCGGCTTTGCTCGATCTGCTGGGAGGCCAACTCGACTTCGGCGTGGTCACCGTCTCGGGCGCTCTCGGCCACCTCAAGACCGGCAAGCTGCGCGCACTGGCCATCACCTCGGCCCAGCGCGCGCCCTTCCTGCCGGACCTGCCCACCGTCGCCGAGAGCGGCGCGGCCGATTTCCAGATGTCACAGTGGCAGGGTCTGGCGGTGCCGGCCGCCGTGCCCGAGCCGCTGCGCCAGAAAATCTACGAGGTGGTGTCCGAGATCGTGCAAAGCCCCGAAATGCAAAAGCGCCTCCTGGAGTTGGGCTACACCCCGGCCAACGAGAACCCGGTCCAGTTCCAGAAGGTGGTTCATAGCGACATCGACCGCATGAATGCGCTGGCCAAGCGCCTGAACCTGAAGGTCGATTGATCCCGAGCCGTCCAGCAAGGTTGACAATGAGCAAACTCAAGTTGAGCATGTCGGTCGGCAATTACGACCGGACCCAGGCCCTGTTCAACGGGCAGGTGCAGGTCGAGGGCTGTGACATCACGGCCGTGCCGCTGGAGCCCGAGGAGGCCTTCCACCGAGCCTTCCGCTATGGCGAATTCGACATCACCGAAATCTCCATGAGCAGCCACATGATGACCACGGCCCGTGGCGACAACCAATACGTGGCGGTGCCGGCCTTTCTTTCGCGGGTGTTTCGCCAGTCGGGCATCTATGTGCGCACCGACCGGGGCATCGACCGGCCGCAGGACCTCAAGGGCAAGCGCATCGGCGTGCCGGAGTACCAGATCACCGCCAATGTCTGGATACGTGGCATCCTGGAAGAGGAGTTCGGCGTCAAGCCCAGCGACATTCACTGGCGGCGTGGCGGTATCGAGGAGGCCGGTCGCGGCGAACGGGCGCCGATCTCGCTGCCCGATTCGGTCGACCTGCAGCAGATTCCCGATGACAAGACCCTGTCGGGCATGCTCGAGGCGGGCGAGCTCGACGGCTACATCGGCGCACGCGCGCCCTCATGCTTCCTGCGCGGTGCGCCGCATGTCGGACGGCTGTTCAAGGATTACATCCAGGACGAGAAGGACTATTACCGGCGCACCCGCATCTTTCCCATCATGCACATGGTGGGCATCCGCAGGACCCTGGCCGAACAGCACCCCTGGTTGGCCGTCAGCGTCTACAAGGCGTTCCTCGAGGCCAAGGCCCTGGCGGTGCATGAACTCAACGAGATCTGCCACCTGGCCGTCAGCCTGCCCTGGATGGTGCATCACCACAACGAAGCGAAGGCCCTGATGGGCGAGGACTACTGGCCTTACGGGCTGGATGCCAACCGCCATGTCATCGACAAGTTCGCCGATTACCACCACGGCCAGGGGCTGTCGGTACGCCGGGTCGCGGCGGAGGAACTGTTCGCCCGCTCCTCGCTGGACCTGTCCAAGATCTGATGGTGATTCGCGCTTGGGATTCCGGACCGTTCATGACCACATTCGAGACCGCAGTTGGCATGCCGACCGAGATATGCGCGCATGAATCCTGGGTTCCCGCAATAAGCTCCGGACTTTTTCGGCAAGGTACGGCAACGCGGAAGTTTCAAGAACAGCCCACGCCATTGTTCTTTTGGGGGGTTCTTCGAGCTCATCCAGACAGGTGGTTACGGCCAGAACGGCGTCTCCATCGCGCTGAAACCCCAGACTGACGGGACTTTCTTCAACCTCTGGTCAGGACCCGATCGAGAAACACGCAATCAGCTCAACAGCTTGCAGATCGTGATTGAAGAATTGAAACTTTGAAGAAAGTTTGCATGGCGGGCCAGAAGAGGTTGTTTAAGGGCAGGCTACGGTAATTGCTCGGCGGACGGGCAAGGTGGCTCGAAGGGCTTGTGCCCACCAGAACCACCTGCGTCGGCCTGGTATGTCGCGTAATCCGGCCGATCTTCTCACCCAGGACCTTATCGGCAGCGACTGCGACGACGATACCCTCAAGGGTTTTTCCGCCAGTGGGATACCTGCGACGCGGGAGCACTTTGCTTTCAGAACCGACGACTTGATTGTCGTCTGGGAAGCCATGCGGGCGGGGCCGGGGATCGGCTTTGTCAGCGAGCACCAGATTCGCACTGATCCAGCAGTCATACCGCTGCTGCCAAAACTGAAAATTCCCCATCTTCCGGTTTGGCTCGCGGTCCACAAGGAGGTTCGAACCAGAAAGCGAATAAGGGCGGTCAATGACTACTTGGCCGATGCGTTACCTCGTGCGATTTAATGCCGCTCGTTCACCCAATCAACCATTCGTTCAAAAACGCTGGCTTTGCGCCAGAAGCTTTCCGAACATTGAATCACTGTCGACACGCGCTTGAGCAGGCGGACCATCCCGACATTTGATCAATTTAATTGTTTCGGAAGAATTTCATGAAATTTATTCGCTTTTTTTCAGGTTTGGCTGCATCGTTTTTGACGATCGGCATGACTGGCACTTCCTTGGCTCAGACTGAGCCACGAGGTTTCTATGCCACTGTTTATGCTCAAGCGAGCAACCTCAGTTCAACCAACTTCGACGAAGTAGGTAGCGCCGGCTTCGGGTCTGGGTTGACGGCCCGCTTTGGAAACGGGCTGGGCCTGGGGGGTGATATCGGTTTTCGCTACGGCAATGGTTGGGCATCAGAGCTTGAATGGAACTGGCGTCGCCATGACCTCAAATCGCTCAATCGCGGCGGATCCACAATCGCGTCTAGCGGTGACTTTGCATCCAACATCATTTTCGTCAACGGCCTTCGGCGCTTCATCGGCCAACCGGGTACTTGGACACCCTACGTCGGTGCGGGTCTAGGGTGGGTTCAGGAGATAGATTTCGATATCAACTCGGGTGGTACAGAGCGCTCATGGTCGAAGAAAGGCAAAGTCGCCGTTCAGTTGATCGGCGGTACGGAAATCCCGCTCGGCAATGCCTGGAGGCTGACAGCAGATGTCCGCCTACTGCGAGTTGGCAACGTTGAGTTGCCTGCAGAAGAGGGGGTCACTGGTCGACTGACCCGGCCAAGATACAACCCTGTTTCTGTTCAAGTCGGACTACGACGGGTGTTTTGATCATCGCGACCTTGAAACTCCTTGGATGCGGCCGGCGTTTCTGCGTATCGCGCACGGTCACCAAATCGCGCCATCGCATCGGCCTTTTTTCGCCGACTGACGGGCACTTCGCGGCCATCGCTCAACTCACAGATGGCTGCATCACGGCTACGCCGTACGGTCTGTACATGCCTGGCATGCACCCACCATGAGCGATGCACCCGCATCCCGGCGCTGCCTTCTGCGTCTTCCACCTCTTGCAAACTGCCCAGCACCAACGCTGAGCCGCGGGTGGTCCAGATACGCAGGTATTGAAGCTCGGACTTGACGGCAATCACATCGTTACCCAACTCTGTGGGTAACGATGTGCGCCAATTTCGAACGCTCACCTCAACGGAGTTAGATGCTTGTGACTGTGCTGCCAGCGGCTCATCGACTGACCTTCTGATGCTCTGCACCAATGGCGGCAACAAACCCTGCAGGCGAGGCCAAGAGATCAATGTCCATGTCGCAATCACAGGGCCTGAAATATCGAGCCATTCTTCGATCAGTACAGCCCAACCAAATGTCTGCTGCACGCCGATGGGTTCACCGCTATCGAGCGTTTCAGCGAAACCCAACACCTGCTGCATCAGTCCCTCGCCAGTCAGCCAGTAGATCGGCGTCAGGACTGCAGCACCAAAGAAACCACTGACCACAACTAGCGACCACAGAGGCATTCGACCCCGTGAGTCAGCTCTGCTCAACAGGTACAGCGTGGTTTGTAGAACCGTCAAGCCAAGGGCAATTTGTATGGCCCAGAACAGCGACATCCATTGCCAAGGGGCACTGAATCCAGGATCTGGTGCCAACGCCATCACCAGTGCCCAGAGCGATAACCCGGTCATACTCAGGTAACGAGCGATCGAGGACCTGTTTGCTGTTGACGTTGAAGTTTGCATGCCCGAATTATTGATTTTTTTTTCTTGCGTCAGTTGCTGATACTGGGCGCCTGGTTCAGGTGCCTGTCGGACGAAATCTGCTCGAGCAGGAAGCATACAGCCGACATCGGCAGTGATGGAAAGCCCGATGCCCCGGCCATTGGCACTTACCCGATACGGCCTGACCGGTCCTTCCACGATGTTCGGCAATCGCACCGAGACCAATTCGACACAGCTCTCTTTCAAGGCCGCCTCCATACGATTCTTGTCCTCGATGATGGGAACCAGCCAGCGCAGAAACAGCGGGATCACGATCCGGTTAGCCAGCCAGGTGCCACTGCTCCCTGCACCGACGTTCGACATGCACACGATGCGTGGGACGCCATGCCGCCGCATCGCGCTCAGGACCACCTTCACTGAATCCGAGATGAGCGTGCTGGGTCGGCCATCACCTTTGCCCCCGATGCCCAGGCAGTGAATCACGGTATCGGCGCCCTGCACACAGCGCTCGACGTCGGCAGCCAAGGTCGGACTGCCACCGATCACGCGCAGGCTCGGGTGCCCCAGTGTCACTTTGCCAGGGTCACGCACCAACGTGACGACCTCATGACCCTGCGCGAGCGCATGCTTGACGACCAGTCCACCCGTGAGGCCGGTGGCGCCGAAAACCGCTATTCGCGACATGGCCGTCACCACCTTTCGACCGATGGACGCAGGTCGAGTTCAAAAGTCCAGGCATCGCGGGGCTGCCTGTGCAACCACCAGTAGGCCTCTGCGATATGGTCCGGGTTCAGGATGCCTTCGGGTCCGAGCTCGTCCACACGCTGTGCGAAATTAGTACGCGCGAAGGCGGTATCGATCAGGCCGTCGATAACAACATGCGCCACATGCAGCCCCTGGGGGCCAAACTCACGCGCCATCGACTGTGCCAGTGCCCGAAGCGCCGCCTTGCCGCCAGCGAAGGCCGCAAACCCTGCAGCGCCTCGCACGCTGGCCGTGGCGCCGGTGAAAAGAATGCTGCCGCGCCCGCGAGGCTGCATGACACGCGCAGCCTCCCGACCAGTCAGGAAGCCCGCAAAGGCACACATCTCCCAGACTTTGAAGTACTTCTGAGCCGTGGTCTCCAGGATCGGGAATCGGACATTGCCGCCTACGTTGAATACCAGCACATCAACCGGTCCGACTTCCGCTTCGATGTGCTGGAAGAAGTTGACCACCGCATCCTCGCGGCGCGCATCCAGTCCAAATGCGAGAGCCCGACCGCCCTCAGCCGTGATTTGGTCGACCAGCGATTTCAAGGCCGCCTTTGTACGCCGCGCCACGCAAACGGTATAGCCCTCCTTGGCGAAGCGTCGGGCCACCGCTGAGCCCGTGGCGTCACCGGCGCCGATCACACAACAGACTCCGTGTTCGGACATGGCGTTTTCCTTGGTCAATCCCTCATGCCCGGGCAGTGGGTCGGGCAGAGACCTGCGTAAACCAACGCGACAGGTGGGTCATTTCCGGCGGGATGCGCAAGCCCACCGCCTTGCCCAACACGCAGGCGCACTGCGCAACGATGTCGGCCAAGGTGTAGTCCTCGCCAGCGATATGGCCACGCTCGGCCAGTTCGCCATCCAGCCAGACCATGGTCTGCAGCGCCCGATTTCGCGCCCAGCCGGCGACTTCGGGCACCTGCTCGACGCGCCCGCGGTAGAAGTCGCTGCTGTGCACAAACGCCAGCGCGATCGGCTGTGACAGCTCATGGTCCATGCGCAGCGTCCACATCTCGGTGTGGGCCGCGGCCTGAGGTGTTCGCCCCATCAACGGTGGCTGCGGGTGCAATGCCTCCAGATAACGGCAAATCGCCAGCGACTCGGCAATGGCGCTGCCATCATCGAGTTCGAGTACTGGCAACTTGCCCAGTGGATTGAGCCGAAGAAAGTCCGGCATGGCGTTTGCGCCACCGACGGCATCCACCTCGCGTCGCTCGATCGAAAGGCCCTTTTCAGCCATGAAGATGCGCACGCGCCGGGGGTGCATGCCAGCGCTCAAGTCATGCAGAATCATGTCAAGGTCTCCTGGTTCAGTGGTTGTTGTTGGAGGGCAAGGATGACGCGACCGGCCACCGCTTGTGCGAGTTCAGCCATCGGCAGGAGTGCAGCGGGCACCCGGCCGCTGCGCAGGCTTGCAGCGCCATGGATCGCGCTCCACGCAAACAAGGCATCATGTTCGTGGGGCGGTGCGGGAATGACGCCCCGCAGGTGCAGGCCCAGCAGCGCCGCTGGCAAATAGTCGTAACTGGTAAGTCGACCATTGACGTTTGCTGTCTTTCGGTATGCCTCGGCCTGTGCGCCGAACATCAGTCGCCACAAGGCAGGCTCGTCATCTGAAAACTGTAGATAGGCCTGCGCCAGACGAATCAGCCGTTGACGCGCCTCTTCAGCGTTCGATGGCGGTAGCTCAATGTCAAAGGCTTCCGCAAACCCCTGCCTAAGACGGTCAAACCCACAACAGGCAACCTCGAACAGCAGGTCCTCGCGGCTGTCGAAGTGGCGATAGGCGGCAGCCGCCGTGACGCCCAGACTAGCGGCGAGCTGTCGCAGCGAAAGCGCCTCGATCTCCGGTGCAGCCAGCGCGGCGTCAATCAGTTCCTGCCGGAGGTTGCCGTGGTGAAAGCTTCGCGATCGGGATTTGGCATCACTCCTGCAAGAAGTGACTTTAGGCAATTTATTTTTTTGCATGGGGTAATGTTATCTCTGTTTACATTAATCGGCAATACCGGCAGAATCTGCTGGACGCCCCGCCAGAGATCTTGAATTCACACACCATGACCACCGCCACAGTGACCCCTACACAAGCCAGAGCTACACAAGACAGAACTAAACGAGACAGAGCTACACAAGCACCGTCGTCACTGCTGCCGCCTGCCAGGCAAGTCTTGACCCGTGTCGGCGCGCTCGCTGTTCGTGACTCAGGACCGGCGAGGCCTCAGGGTCAAACGATCGTCCTGTGGCCCTCGATCCTCGCTGACTACAGGATTTACCGCCACCAAATTGAAGTCTGGCGTGGCAGACATCGAATCGTCACCATTGACGGACCAGGTCACGGGGAGAGTGGTCGTGCGCCCGGTGCTTTCTCCATGCATGACTGTGGCCGAGCACTGGGTGAGGTGCTCGATTCATTAGCCATCTCGGAACCAGTGGCGGTGGTTGGGACATCCTGGGGTGGTCTGGTCGCAGGGGAATTTGCCCTGGCACAACCGAGGCGAGCCCTAGCCGTGGTCATGCTCAATACACCGGTCATCAAGGATCCCGAAGGTCCCAGCCTTGGCGACCGATTCGTGGTCTGGGGTGCTCGCTGGATCCATTCCATGGCGGTTTACAGAAACGGCGTCGCAAAGGCTTTCTTCCTGCCCACCACCATCGAGCGTGGGGGTGTCGTTCAAGGGGATTTTCATCACCATCTTCGTCAAGCGGATGGTGCTGCGCTCTCACAGGCGGTGAGATCGGTGCTGATCGATCGGGAACCGCTCGCTCATCGCATGAACGAGATCAAGGCACCCACACTCTTCGTGGCTGGTCGCCAAGACGCGATGTACCCCGTTGAAGCCCTCCAGCGTGCGGCCCAGGCCCTGCCCAATGGTCATTTCGAGGCGCTCGACACGGCCCATATTTCGGTCGTCGATGATCCGCTGAGTGTCACTGCACTGATTGATGATTTCCTTCAGCGTCAGATTGGGTTCTCAAGGAAGCGCCCGTTATGAGTTCGACTAAATCTATCCTCATCACAGGTGGCGGCAGCGGTATCGGCCTGGAGATAGCCAGGCTACTGGCCTCACGCGAAAACAGCCTCATCCTGGTTGGACGGGATGCGGTGCGACTCCAGGCAGCAGAGAACGAACTACGCGCGGCTCATGGAACCGAGGTTCACGTGCACTCAGTCGACCTGTCTGAACCCGGGGCTGCACAGCGACTCTTCGAACACACCCAGAAACATGGATTCCACATTGACACGCTGATCAACAACGCGGGTTTTGGCATCGTCGATGCACACATCGAAATCGAACCATCGCAGATTTACCGAATGTTGCAGCTCAATGTCGTGGCAGTCGCCGAACTTTGTCGCTGCTATGGGGAACTCATGAAGCAAAGGCGTGCAGGCCGCATCCTCAACATCGCTTCAACGGCGGCTTTCCAGCCCACACCATATTTTGCGGCCTACGGTGCGTCAAAAGCATTCGTTCTGAATTTTTCCGAAGCGCTGGCGAAAGAGATGGAAGACCACGGCGTCACCGTCAGTTGCCTTGCCCCTGGACCGACCGACACGGCTTTTTTCAATAGCGTTGACCCTCAGCGAATCGATGGGGGTCATTTTTTTCGCAAGGAGGGTCGTACCGATCCTCGTAGAGTTGCGCAAGCAGGCGTTGAACTAATGGTTCGAGGCGGTTTGACCCATGTCGTTGGTGCGTCCAACAGACTCATGATTTTGGGCAACCGTCTTGTTCCCAGGGCGATGGTCGCTGCAATCACGAAGCGTATGTTGCGGCCTGCACCCACCAATTCCAAGGTGACCTGAGCATTTACCTGTCGTGTCCATGCCCTGTCTGGTCGTTATACCGGGATGACGATGTTCAAAGCATTTTCTCTGCGCTTGACTGTCCATCGTTATCACTGGGTGCTGGTGGTACTGCATTGGTTGCTCCCGGCTGGGACTGGCGCCCGCTCAAGGGTGCACTGTCTGGTCACTGGTCGATCAGCGTCAGCGGCAACCGGCGCCTGACCTTTGCACTTGAAAGCGGCGATCCGTCTATTCACCTTCGGATCGAAAGTTGTTCGGCGAATGTCCCATCGCTCGCTTGAAGGCACGAGCGAATGCTGAAGCACTTTCGTAGCCGACCGCCATCGCGATCTCGCTGATACTTTCACGAGTTTCTTTCAACTTCTGGGCAGCCAATTGCAGACGCCACCATTGGAGGTATTCGCCCGGAGCTTGCCCGAGGTGCGCCCGGAAACGATTGAAGAATGCAGTGCGAGACAGGTGGGCAAGTTCTGAAAGTTCTGCCAGCGTCCAACGATGCTCAGGCCGTGCATGCATGGCAATCAGGGCCCCCGTCAATCGGTCGTCTGTAGCGGCGGCCAGCCAACCGCTGTTGGCGTGGACTTCCATCAGGGCGCGATGCAGAGCCTGGATGAAGAGTATCTCGGCGGCTCGACGCAGAACCGCAGATGACACGCCTCCGGGCTGAGAGGCTTCCTGCCTGACCAGTGTGAGCATGGCAGCGATGCGATCACTGCCCGGGCTGCCATGGCGCAAGACCACCATGGCAGGGGGTGGCGATACGATCGCCTTGGCCATCGCAGCGTTACTGGTGAAACTCGCTGTCAGCAAGCGCGTACGCGCCCCTGCGCCGTCGTGGGTAAAGGTCGTCGCGATACGGTCGCGCCGGTCAATCGCAGCCACAGCCTCGACCGAAACAGCCTGTCTGCCGGGGCGATCCGCGACCACGTGCACGTTGTCACGCGGCAGAAGCACGATGTCTCCTGCACTAAGCCGCACGAAATCCTTCTGCCCAGCGAGGTGGGCGACGCACTCTCCCTCAAGCACGGCATGAAGGGCTGCAAGGCGATCGCCAGGGAGCTTGAAGGCCCAAGGGGCTCCTAGGTCGCTGATGCAAAAGAACCAGCCTTGAAACCGCAAGGTATCCAGTACCTGCCCAATCAGCCGCGCTTTGGGTGAACGCTCTGCATCAAATGACGTACTTTCGGACGCGCGCGGCAATGGCTTGATACCTATCCTTGAGGCCATCAAACGTCTCCATCTCAACCATGACGCAATTTTCACATGATGACCGCCGCAAATTCATCGGCTGGCTTGCACGGATGCTCATTGCGACGCCGCTGGTTGCTGGAGCTTCCACCAAGCTCAAGCCAACACCCGCGGTCACCGTCGGCCCGTTTTATCCACCTCAGCCGATGGGTTTGCCGTTCTTCGGGGCCAAACCTCTGAATCCTTTGCCGGAGAGCGCCGATTTGACGGTCGGTCCCGGTGGCAGACAGAGCGAGGGCGAAAAGATCAACCTGAGCGGCCGCGTCATGAATACTGCAGGACAGGTCCTTCCAGGGATTCGAGTCGAAATCTGGCAGGTGGACGCCCGTGGTCATTACGCCGTCGAGAAAGCAGCGGACAAGGATCCGGGCTTTACAGGCTACGGTGCTGTCAGCACCGATGCCGCAGGGCGCTACGGATTCACCACCATTCGACCCCAAGGTTACGCACGCTACGGCGGACTCATCAAGCGCGCGGCCCACGTCCACCTTCGGGTTTCGGGGGCCGGCTTGACACCATTCGCCACGGAGGTCTGGTTTGCGGGCGACCCCGGCAACGAACGCGACAGTTTCATCAGCAGGATTGACGACCCACAGCTGCGGGACCGGATGCTGGTCCGTCTGTCAAGGGTCGAGGGCGGTTTGCCAGCCGGCACTTTCGATGTGGTCGTACCCGATGCATAAGGAGTCGTCATGAAGCTGTTCATCGCAGGGGCGTCGGGCGCAACCGGCGAACATGTCTGCAGGCTTGCGAAGGAGGCAGGCTGGGATGTGCATGCATTGGTTCGATCCAAAGCCGCAGCATCACGACTTGACCCCGCATACGAACATTCGGTGGGTGACCCCACGGATCCACAAGACATTGCTCAAGCCATGGTCGGTGCAGATGCAGTGGCGGTCTGCCTGGGCATATCACGGCAAACTCGATCACCCTTCGCCAAGCCGGTGTCTCCCTTGGATCTGACCTCCCGATCCGTTGAGGCAATCCTGCAGTCCATGCAATCCCTGCAGATCCGGAGGATCGTTTACATCAGTGCTTTCGGCGCAAGTGAAAGCTGGTCGTCCATACCGTGGTGGGGCCGAGCATTCCTCAGTCTGACACAAGTACGTCATTCCATGATCGATCACACACGCAGCGAGGCTCTGTTGGCAAGCTCCGGCCTGGATTGGACGGCCCTTCGCCCGATGATGCTGGACGACAGCTCGAGTTCAGATCCTGCAAGAGAAATGAAACCAGGGGACTCGCTCCTCAAGAAGGTCCCTCGAGAGTCCCTCGCTCGTACTGTGATTCGGGCGTTAAACGATCGATCGACCATTAGACGTCCGGTGGCCCTTGTTCCATGAATCGTCATCCTGAACTCGACTGGAAAAGCCAATGACTGTCCATCGTTATCACTGGGCGTTGGTGGGACTGCACAGGCGAAGGATTGAAGATTTGAAGAAGCTTTGCCTGGCGGGGCAGGAAGGTCTGTAACACTAAATTGCTCGGTCTGGGCGGCGCCTCACTATTGGTGTCGTCGGGGATTCGAACCTCCCTCAGGGCTCCTGGTCTGGGTTGCCAGTCCGTGAACAGTCGATTACACTTTGCGCATGCTTAAGGTTGTTTTCACCGAGGCGTTTGAGAAGTGGCTCGACGGCTTGCGTGATCCCTCGACCCGTCGCCGCCTGGTGCTAAGGCTCCGCAAGGCCAGCCTCGGGCAACTTGGCGACGTGAAACCGGTCGCCCCTGGGATCTACGAGATGCGCGAGTTCTTCGGGCCCGGATGGCGGATGTACTACACGCGTCGCGGTGACATCCTGATCCTGATGCTGGGCGGGGGAACGAAAGCAACACAGGCGCGGGACATCGCAAAAGCGATTGCGCAGGCCGAGACGATTGAGGAGTAGTGAGATGGCCAAGAAGATCAAGGTATCCGAGTTAGCCGAGCTCGATCCGTCCAAGTACCTGGACGACGACGAGGCAATCGCCGACTACGTCCGCCTGGCCATCGAAGACGGCGATCCGGGCCTGCTGGCTGCAGCGCTAGGGGACGTGGCTCGTGCGCGAGGGATGACTCAAGTGGCGCAGGCGGCCGGGCTGACCCGCGAAGCGCTGTACAAGGCGCTTCGGCCCGAGGCGCATCCCCGGTTCGACACCATTCAGCGAGTCTGCAAAGCTCTGGGGGTCAAACTGACCGCAACTGCAGCCAGATGAGGAGCGCCATACCTCAGGTTGCCTTCGAAGGTAGTGTTCTGGCGGAGTAGTAGCCGTCGAGCTCAAAACTTCCTTAGGTCCTTGGGTTCTGCGTGGTGACTCGCCATGCACTAGCCGCAGTCTTGTCTGGGCACAGTTGCTCAATCAGGCGCAGTGACTCGCCCAGATGGAAGGGCGTACCAACTCACCGCATCAAAATTTTTACTGCGGTAGACGTTTTCCCAATGGTCGGCTGCATGGGTCATGCAGCACCTCTTTATGTCTAGGATTGGGGGTTGGTCAATGCAGTCATGTCAAAGAACGTTGAGCGGAATCTTGGCGTAGGCAATACCGTTGGCCTCTTTGGGCGGCAACTCGCCAGCGCGAATGTTGATCTGCACTGCCGGCAGGATCAGCACCGGCATCTCCAACGTGGCATCTCGCTTCGTACGCATCTCGACGAACTGCGACTCACTGATGCCGTCGTGCACGTGGATGTTCTTGGCGCGCTGCTCTGCCACCGTCGTTTCAAACGCTACCCGGCGGTTGTTGGGCGGGTAGTCGTGGCACATGAACAGGCGCGTCTCGGGCGGCAGACTCAGGAGCTTGTGCACCGAGGCGTAGAGCGCCTTGGCATCGCCACCCGGGAAGTCACAGCGCGCCGTACCCACGTCGGGCATGAACAGCGTGTCGCCCACAAACACGGCATCGCCGACCTGATACGCCACGCACGCAGGCGTGTGTCCCGGCACGGCCATCACGTGGGTGGTCAGGTCGCCGATACGGAACTCCTGCTCGTTCTTGAGCAGCGCATCAAACTGCGAGCCGTCCAGACGGAATTCGGGCTCCAGGTTGAAGATGCCCTTGAACACTTTCTGCACCCGGGTGATCTGGTCGCCGATACCGATCTTTCCTCCGAGCTTTTGCTTCAGGTAGGGCGCTGCGCTCAGGTGGTCAGCATGCGCGTGGGTTTCCAGGATCCACTGCACCTTCAGGTCCTGAGCCATCACGTAGTCGATGACCTTGTCGGCCGAGGTGGTGCGGGTGCGGCCGGACTTGGGGTCGTAATCCAGCACCGAGTCGATGATCGCTGCGGCTGATCCCGAGCCGTTATGAACGACGTAGGTCACCGTCCAGGTGGCGGGGTCAAAGATGCCGTGCACTTGGGGCTTCAGCGAGGGGGTGGTCATACAGCGCTCCTTCAGTTAAGTTTTCAATAGTATATTTACAAACAATATATGTTTCAATATGATTTTCGCATGAAGAGCTCGAACTTTGAACCGGAACGGGAGGTGCGAATGAAATCAGTGGCGCTGCAGTTGTCAGAAATGCAGACCGCGGCTGGCCAGGCCTGCAGGCTCATGAAAGTGCTTGCCAATGCTGACCGCCTCATGATCCTGTGCCAACTCAGCCAAGGCGAGAAGCGTGTGGGCGAACTCGAGGAATTGCTGGGGATCGTTCAACCTACTCTCTCGCAGCAGCTCACCGTGCTGCGCAACGAGAAACTGGTCAGTACTCGTCGCGAAGGCAAAAACATCTATTACAAGCTCACCGGGCCTAAAGCGCTGGCGCTGATCGAGGTCTTGTACGAGCAGTTTTGTGAATCTTCAAAAGGAGTCTGCAATGACGATTGATTGGGCGCATTTCACACCGTGGGCGTCTCTGCTTGGGGGCGTCGTGCTAGGGCTGGCCTCGGCCATCTTCATCTTGTTCAATGGCCGCATTCTGGGCATCAGCGGCATTCTGGGCGGCTTGATGTCACCCCGCTTGGGCGACATCGGCTGGCGTATTTCCTTCTTTCTGGGCATGGCGGCGGCGCCTACCGTGTTTGCCTGGTGGGCACCAGCAGGCTTTCTGTCGGCTCCACGTATCGACGCCAGCTACGGTCTTATCGTGATAGCGGGCCTCCTGGTCGGACTGGGCACACGCTACGGCTCGGGCTGTACCAGCGGGCATGGCGTCTGCGGGCTCTCACGCCTGTCGCCGCGCTCCCTGGTGGCAACCCTGACCTTCATGGGTGCGGGTTTCGCAACAGTGTTTGCCGTGCGTCATCTGTTTTAACGCGAGGGAAGGATCATGCAAAAAATCACTGAATTTCTTGCCGGCCTGCTGTTTGGCATGGGTCTGTTGCTCTCTGGCATGTCTGACCCCGGAAAGGTTCTGGGCTTTCTAGACCTGTTTGGCACCTGGGATCCTTCGCTCGCGCTGGTGATGGGGGGCGCCATCCTCGTCGGAATTTTTGCCTTCACGGTGGCCAAGAAGCGGACCACCAATTTTCTGGGCGGTGCCTTGCACCTTCCCAAGGCAAACCAGATCGATCGCCGACTTGTCATCGGCGCATTGCTGTTCGGCGCCGGATGGGGACTGGCGGGCTTTTGCCCAGGACCGGGCTTGGTGTCGATGTTCTCTGGGCAACCCAAGGCCTTTGCTTTCGTACTGGCGATGGTGATTGGCATGCTCCTGTACGAGGCCGCAGACCGCTTCATTCACCAGCCTCGGGCCCGTCAGGCGGCTACCCGCTGATGCCCCCGGAAGGAACTCACATGGAAACCAAATTCTTGACACCTGTGCTGTCTGTTTCAGCACAAATATCGGTCGCTGAACTTGCCGACCTCGCTCAGGCTGGATTCAAGTCGATTATTTGCAACCGTCCGGATGGTGAGAGCGCTGGCCAGACCGGTTTTGACGAAATCGCAAAGGCGGCCGAGGCTCTGGGCCTGCAGGCACGCTACCTGCCAACTGAGACCGGCAAGGTCACCGACGAGCAGGGCGCTGCCTTCGGGAAGCTGATGGACGAACTGCCCAAGCCAGTACTGGCCTACTGCCGCTCGGGCATGCGCTCCACCACCATGTGGGCTCTGGCCAGCGCTAGTAAGTTATCTCTACGCTTACTCACAATGGCGCACGCCATCAAGGCGAGGAAATGCGAACGAAAGCCGCAGCGCCGGGCAACCCTGGGCGCCCGCCGAAATATCCCGAAGAGGGCGGCGCGCAAAAAGGGTTTTTAATCAAGCTCACGCCATTGCAGGAAAAACGCGCGCTCGCGTACGGTCCGACCGTATCGGCTGGCGTTAACGCGATGCTGCGGAAATTCGGGGCGCATATCACGCCGGAAAGCCTGCGGGACGATGAGATACAGGCTGCCGTCACGCACCCGCCGGGGATCCGGACTACGGGCGCGAATGGAAATTCGATAGACCCCTGCCTTGCTGCCGCTGACGGGGCAGGGGATCCGGACTGACCCTCGGGCGCGAACGCGAAGCCCCGCCCGTACCTATGGGCGGATATGTGCGACAGCGTACACGTCGGAGTCCTCGCGAGGCCACCCGGCCTGCCGACGAATGCCCCGCCCCCTCGCCCGTAAGCACGCCCCCCTC